>Ga0123357_10003826_pt1 | contig 17428 bp, 11 predicted proteins | sample TergutEmb28metaG_FD_89873 | JGI IMG/M metagenome (GOLD analysis project Ga0123357, IMG submission 89873) | Embiratermes neotenicus P4 segment gut microbial communities from Petit-Saut dam, French Guiana - Emb289 P4 | ecosystem: Host-associated > Arthropoda: Insects > Digestive system > Gut ... | reverse complement strand
GCCTATGGGCCAGTGGCTGATGTATTCTTTGAGCTGACCGATGACCTGTTCGACCGGGGCAAGATCTCGATCACTCCCAAGAACGATGCGCTGATCATTGCGCCGACTACCCGGGAGGTGGGAGACGACCTACTGACAGATGACGAGAAGCAGCGCTTGGACGAGATCGTCGACGCCTGGCACAGCAAGAATACACAGGAGATCGTCAACTTCACCCATGAGCAGAAACCTTGGCGCGCGGCGCGCGATGGCGAGTATATCCCTTACGAGCTGATCATCCAGGAAGATCCGGACCATGTTTACCAACCCCTTACCTGATGATGAGCTCTATCTGGTTCACATAGCGCCATACGCGCAGCGCCACTTCATCAAACATTTTGAAAAGGACTATCCCGGGAAAGTCTGGCAAGTGACCCTGGCCTCTATCGTTGAGGACTTAAAGCGCGTGCGAGCCTTGTGTGCGACCGATCAAGTCGACGAGCTCCATCACGCAGGCGCCTGCTGGTTGTTCAAGTATGACTTCGCAATAGCGCTCTCACATCGGTCGCCGAAGGGTTCAGGGAATCGCTGCCTGGTATTTCTGGAGAGCGAGACCCACCAGCTGCACATCCTGCTGGCGTATCGCAAAGGCGATCTGCCCAAGGGTCGGAGCGAGACCCAGTATCTGGAGCAGGTGCTACGGGAGGAGTATCAGGAGTTGGTGGAGAGGCTTGATACGCAGGGAAGGCGATTGACACGTCGATCACGTTGTGATTGTTGAGTACGTTAAAGGTGGTTACGTTCACGCACCATTGAAGGTAACAACAGCGATGCAGTTCGACGGGGCGGCTATAGCCTGAACAGCTCAGTCCTTGTTGGCTATGGTTTGATAAGTGAGTAGTTCCGTGTACTGTTTTTCAGTCCTTGCCAAGTAGATCGCGATCGTGAATCTGCCCGAACTATAACCCTTAGCTATAATAGTCAAAGGTTGCATTTGCGGTATATCTTGATGGAAAAGGAAATGAGCAGAGTAAGTGGGTGATTCTAATGTTGATAAGGCGCGCGCGCAGGTAAGCGATGACAGGCTTGAGGCTTTTGATGCATATTTGGATAAGCTCCAGCAAGGTATCCAGCTTGAACAGAGTTTAGGCGTTGACGAAATCATTTCTTTATTTGAAGCCATACAAGATTCTAGAAGAATAGAAGGCATTGAGCGTGTCGAGAGAGGCAGTATCTATTCACGCCTAAGTCCAACTTTCTCTCTATACCAAGAGAATGACGGTACAGTGCTACACATACCGCTTGATGACGGAAAAATGCAGCTTGGAATAGATGATTGCAAAAATCAAAAAACTATTTTGGAGTTTTTTGAATTCAAAGATGAAGACATTCCTGCAATTCTTCAATACTCAGAGTCTGCGAGGTTTTGTGACGCTCCTGCATTTGCTGACATAAAGTTTCCGTGTTGTGGCATTTACGGAAATGAAGAGTATCTTGATATTTTGATAAGCAGCAGTGTGGATGTTCTTGTATCTAACTGCGTACGTATTAGCGAGTTTGACGCACTGATCAGCGCGCTTTCAAAGGTCCTTTCAAGCGAGAGAACTTCGTGGGAGTTAGATGTAGAAAGAGTCGTAGCACGAGTTGTTGAGCAAATACCTTTGGGCCTTTATCACGCCAGGGTTAGCTGGATAATTGACACATCTGCACTTCGACAGGCAAACCGCACCTTTTCAGAAATCGTGATGGATGACAATCCTTCCATCGGCGAGCTCTATATGGCTGAAAAGGCATCAATCGGATATAGTTTTTCGATCTTCGATTACCTAGCATCGCAGGAAAAGTCTGTTGAGTTGTTGTATTGCGGAGCTGCTGCCGAGGCAGCGCAACGATTCAAATCCTCAACAATAGATATTATTGCAGGTAGAAATGCTTTACTGGGAAATGATAAACAAACGCTGGAAGAAATCGGGCAAAAACTTGGTGTCACGAGGGAGCGGGTACGTCAAGTTGAGTCAACAATTAATAAGTCATTTGTAATTGAAGCTTCAAAAAGAATGTTGTCGTGGCGAATTGCGGTAGTAAGTGTAGCGTTAATGAAAGGCGGCGGCGGAGATATTAATGATCTTAATAAAGAGTTATTGCGTTTGCCCTCGTTCTATGATGATCCATCTTTTCTTAATCTATTAAAACTGACATCTGATGTGGTAATTGATGGGACGGGCGATGGATTCTATTTGCAACATCTACCCTGTCTGGGTTGTAAAATGGCAAGTAATTATGCTGACTCACTTATCAGCTCAGGCGGTCATGTTGAAATCACCGATTTGACCGATAAAATCGGATGCAGCAGTTTATGCTTTGGATTAATGCCATCAGCAGCAGCTTTGGCGATTATGCTACGTGAAAAGAATGGATTAATCATTGCAGGATCTGCAATCGGCGCTCGCAAGAATGCAGCGATTAAAGCAGCCCTAAATCCTCAGAGCGTATCAGGGCAGGTTAGAGCTGTTATGCAGGAGAATAAAAGGCCGATTACTGCAGGAGAGGTCGCAGATATCGTATCTGAGCGCATGGGAAAAGCTATCACGGATTCAGCAGTTTTGAGTTATATGTCGCGCCCAAATAATGATTGCCTACTTTGGGATAGGTCAACATACCTTCTGAGAGAATACGCTCCCTTCCCTGAAAAGTTACTCAATAATATTGTCGCAAGTCTTGAGGGGATATTCTCTGAGCGAAAAACACCAATTCTTGGGGTCAATGGAGTGTTTGATTTATTTGCAGATGAGCTTCGTTCCGCCGGGATAAGCTATCCTCAAGCGCTTTATAGCGAATTGCGAATAATAGATGATAAACGTTTTACTTTAAAAGAGTATCCGTGGATATGCAGCTCACAAAAAATTGGGGAGCGGACTACTTTTGCAAAATACTTATATTCTGTCGTAGAACGAAATAACGGATACATCTCGGATGAGCATGCCGGTCAGATCGTGTCACGTGCAATGGCGCAGATTTGGCAACTTGATGGTCTATCTATTTATAGCCCGTTTCTAATGCATGCAAATGGAGGCTGGTATGCCCTTGAAGCTATGAAGCTTGACTATGGAGCTATTGAGCAAGTTGTTAATAAGGTTGCAGCGACAATGCATGATGGTGAAATAGTTTCTGCAAAGAAAGTGTTTTCAGATTATGAGAGCCTCCTATTCAGGTCCGGGGTCAGATCCTATGACATTCTCTACCGAACAATTGATTTAATGGAAGGCCTTCCTCTCAAGATTTCACGTATCCCTCACTTAATCAAGAGTGGCACCCGAGGACAATCAATTTCTGTTCGAGAGGCAATTCGCAGTTTCATCCTAAATAAGAATAGCCCGTGCTCCCAGGAAGAGATATTTGATGAGTTTGTGACAAAAGGAGGCATTATTAAGACTGCCATTTCACCATCAATTTTTCTTGGCGATGGTATTTTTGAGATTAACAATCAGGTATATTGCTCTGATAGATTGCTTGAATTGCCTGCCGGATATATTACTGATTTTGACCTTGCTATTGGAGAGCTATTTCGTAACACCCCCTCGGTTGCTGGATTCTTTTATCCTCGTATGTATATTGAAGATCACATCGGTAAACTGCCAGCCATTCAGGGGTTTACAATGACGGGCAAATTAGTAAGTCATCTCTTCACGCTTAGCAAAACATTTGAGCTTCTTGGGCACAATCATAATTGTATTGTTTTCCATGAAGACCACCCGGACATTTCTAATGACGAGCAGTTCTATGCAGCAATTCTTGAACGACAGTTTAATGGCTGGGCAGCCTTTGATGATTTTGCAGAATTCTGCAAAACATATGATATCGTCGATAGGCTTACCCCAGCGTTCTTCGATTCGTTTAACCTGCTTGAGGTATCCGAATACTCAATCAGGATAAAATGAATGCCTCCTCGGTATCAGTCAATTTGTCGTCGTACCGGGTGTTGAAATCATTAAGGAAATCATCAAGAAGACGGAAATAGTCCGATGGAGTTTTTGCTGGTTCGATCAACTTTTCATGAAGAATATCCACTCCACCTAATACGAAAGATTCGTATCTGTCGATATCTCTTTTATCGCGATCCTCATTTGTTATCTTGAATACCTTATCTAGCCTATCTTGAAGATTTTTTGTCCCCTCCTCATCGAGTAGCATTATTGTCCGATAATTCATTTCAAGCTTGCTTGTTTCACTTGACAGCGCTCCAAGAAGGATGTTGGTTGTTTTTCCGCCCTTTGTATTGCGTTCGGCAGTACGACCATATAGGCGTCCAACTACTGGAGCTATAAGATAGACATCCAGGTTTCTATCGAAAAGGCTTTTTCCTGTATCGCCAATCTTTGCAGTCAGCTGGATAACCTTTTCGGCGTGTGTTCCATGAAACGCGTAATCCTTATCAAACATACTGCTCTCGCTCCTCAATGAGTGATTTTCTATTTTGTTCCGTGACTCTGATGGTGTAGCGTGTTCCGAGTGCGTCTGCCATATACTTTTCTGCCAATTCACCATCGGTGTCCTTAATAAATATGACTACCTGCTCTGCTATTTTTGGCATAACATTACAGACAGCAGCTATTCGCTTTTTATCAAAATTGGAAAGCGGAGCATCCATTACGAGCGGATACGCCTCAGTTAACAGCATGCTACTACGTTCATTGTTCTCATCTCGTGCAAGCTTAATTACACCTGCTATAAAGGCAAATATTACCGCAATACTTTGCGCTTCAGATGTTTCTGGATCATAGTTTGATTTCGCAAGCTCTTCATCAATGACATGAACGTTATATCTGTCATCAAGCTCAAGCCTGAAGCTTCCAGCAAAGACGCCCTGGAATATATTATTTATCGCATCTTGTAAATCCTTTCTTGTGAGAGCCTCTTCTGCGCAATACAAGTCATTTAAGTGATCCCACAAATATTCTGCATATGCGATATAAGTCTTGAGTCGTTTGTTTGTTTCGTTTGTCAGGTCGAGCTTATCTCTTTCTGTTTCGAATCTCTTCTTTTCACTTTCTACCATACCGAGCTGCATATCAGTGTTCTTAATTTTCTCTTCGCATCTATCAATCTGTTGTGAGGTTAGTCGATAACGCTCTTCTATTTCAGCAACGTTTTTCATTCCTTCAAGTTTTATTGATATTGCATCAAGTTTCTCGTCGATCTCGTCAATTTCAACTTTTCGAGCGCGGATGGTTCCAATGAGAGAATCTATGTCTTGAAACAAAGTTTTCTCAACAGAATAGCCCTTTGCTTCTGATTGATGATTTCTTATTGCGGATCCTAGTGACTGCGGCGGAACGATATCAATATATTCGGTAAGCGCCTTGAACGCATCGCCTCCGGGTTCAACATGAGTGCCACAAATACACTTTTCTTGTTTGATGATTGCTTTGATTGTGTCTCCCGTGATGTTTGGGATGGACACCTTCTCGCTGATATCGGCATCTTTGAGCTGGTTTTCACCGGCAACTAGGAGGGGACGAATCAGGTAACTCCATGATCTATCCTGGAATGTCTTTATTGTCGCTGTTTCAAGCTTTTGCACTTCTTGTGACAGTTCTTCTTTCTTTATTGTTAGGCTATTGCGTTCTGTAGCAAGTTGCTTTGACTGCTTGTTCGCCTCAATGTCGTCATGATACTGGATTTTTAAAATCTGTGAGGCTTCTCTCTCGTCCTCCAACTCCCTGCGTTGCTTTGTTGCCCGCTCAATCTGCATGTCACATTCTTCAATTTGGTTAGTGAGTTTAACAAGTGACTCATCACCACTGCTGCTAAAGCTTCTACGATAATCGCCAATAACTGACCGTCCCGTTCCTGTGCGCTTGAGATGATTCATGGCCTCTGTGATTGAGCCTAATCCCAATAGGCTTTTCACGGCCTTTTCAAAATCCCTGCTTTTCCCCTCTTGGATTTCTCGACTCATAAGATCAATTCTTTCACCATCAAAAAAGAAATATGCCGCAAGTGATTCAGGCAGTATTTCATTAATGATGTTTATCCGATCTTTGTCGTCAATAAATTTTGTTTGACCATCAGGAGCTTTGTAAGATATGGTTCTGACAGGATTTTCGGTCTTAATACTTCCAAGTGCATCTTTATGGTAATTCTGAACGAAATCAATGGCGTACTCAACATCATTGTGTAATAGATTAATAGTCACTCTAACTTTGGTACTTTGATTATTGGGAAGTTCTAAAGCCGCAGGGTATGAGAGCATTTCTGATGATTTAAACTTTGTTTTCCCGTAAAAGCACCATGTGAATGCTTGAGCAAGTGTGGTTTTTCCAGAGGTATTTTCACCCATAAGCACTGTTACATTTTTCTGATGGTCGCGTGCAAAGTTGACCTTTTGGACTCCATAAAACTGGCGGAAGTTTTCGAGCTCAAGAGATACTAAAAGCATTCTACTTCCTCCTCAATAAGCCCCTTAATCTTGTCTACCATCGCCGAAGATGTATATTGTTTTGTCCGGAGATTTGTTTTTTCTAAATCGTAAATTTTTTGCATTATGGCTTGAGCCTTATCAACTTCAATCACCGTGCCATCGGCCATTGTTTCTACAACGCTACTCATTCATAAGACCTTTCATCATCGCCGGTAATTAAGTCTAAGTTATAGGATTGTACTATTTTATCCAATTCGCTTTGAGCCTGCGCGTAGTTATCAGCAATCCGAGTAAACTCGTTCGCTCTAGCAAGCTCTCTTTTCACCAATCCGAGTTCTCTGTTTTTTTCAGATGTTGTTAATCCGCTGACATCACGAAGAGGTCTTGGGAGAGTGATAAAGTCGAATATTTCTGCATAGTCTTTTCCGCTTTTTGGATCAAGCCTTAATAGACGTCCTCTGCGCTGGATGTACTCCTTTGGATTTGTTGTGCTTGCTAGCATGAACGCTGTGCGGATACTCGGTATGTTTACTCCCTCATCGAGACATTTTATTGCAGCAAGTGCTTGTAAAACTCCATCTGCGAACTGCCTTTTTATTGCCTGTCTTTCCTTGATGTCCTCTTCGGCGGTAAACTTGGAAACCCTCATATCCAGTTTATTTCCAAGTAAATCAACGACAACACTGATTTGCTTCAGTTCTGAGTTATCTGGGGTAGTTTCATTTTCATCTTCAGAGAAAATGTTTGCTGCTCCGCAATAAACTAAAATATGCTTCTTGTTGACATAAGGGCTGATTTCCTTTTTAAGGAGGGATATCTTATTAATAGCGGCTGCGATGAGTCGCGCCCTTTCCAGCAAGAGCATTTCGCCTCTTTTGTCTAGCTTTGTTTCGCCGTTTGGCGTTTTTCCGATAATGTGGCGCCCGAGTTCATTTGTGAGTATGAAGTATCGGTTGAGCTCATCACCAGTAAGATGAGTTATGACTGGATAGTAGCGATACGGTGTGAGCTTTCTTTCTGCGATAGCCTGTTCAATTGGGTATTCAATACACTTACTCCCAAAGTAATCTGTGATATGTTGTGTTCCTTCGATGTCATGGTGTCTTTCAATAGTAGCTGAGAGGCCTAACCGATAATTAAATGATTCAGTAAGAGTCTTCAGGTATCCACTCGATCCCATATTATGAACTTCGTCAGCTATGAGAAGCGCATTTGCATGGATCTGCGAAATCTCTTTCTGAACTAGTTCGCTGCCGAATGTTGCATTCGTACAAATACAACAAAAGAATTCACAGCCCTGGACCTTGTGATTGTAGTCAAATACCGCATCCTGAAGCCTTTCTCTCCACTTCCTTTGAGGGGAGCCACTGAATGCAATGATCGGTTTCATCCCGAAGTATGTTGCGTCTTCTGCCCACTGCTCTACAAGATGCTGATATGGACAAACGATAAATACAGCTATGTTTCCATGCGTATTTTCGCACGCCTTCACTAATGCGCCAAGAGCAGTGAAAGTTTTTCCTGTACCCGTTGCCATGTCAAATAAACCACGGTAGTTTGCTTTTTGCCAGTTTTCAATTGCTTCGAGCTGATAGTCATAGAAACCAGGAAAACCATTTGGTATCTTTGGTAATCCGCCCTCCCGTTTTCCTATTTCAGAATTGTTGTTGGGATAATAACGATCAATTTGATCAAGAGAATAATCCGGGGGCTCAACGAGGTATCTCTCAATTATTTCCTTTTTTATCTCCGGGAAAGCTATTGTCTCAATTCCGGGTTCGAAGTTGCCCCATATTGCCTCGAATGCACTTTCTTTCTTGTCCACTCGTAATTCGGGATCATCCCACGACCGAAAGACGTCTATTGCTTCATAATTCAGACGCATCGCTGTTTTTGACTCATTCAATGAACCCGAAAAGGCAATCTTATTCCCCTCGCCGTCGATTATTAGCCCCATTTTCTCGTGGTATATACCAATTCCATTTTTGTTTTCGACAAAAGCAATCTTAATGTCGAGTATTTCATCTGCAATGAGATTCGCAAGTAGATTCAACCTCTGCCTATCTAACTCGCAATAAGGAGTTGTTAACTCATTGAGTAATGACTCTTTAATAATGCTATCCCTGAGTTTATATCCCATGTTTATTGCTTCAACATCTTCTAGCGAAAGTTTTGGCGAAGCAATAAGCTGAATCCTGCCACCATTTTGTGTAAAAATACCCAGACCCTTTGAGATTTCAAGTAAGGATGTCGATGAAAAAAAGCCGACTGCCCTTTTATACTGCTTAGCCTCAGCAAGGGCAGGAATAAAGAAATCCCTTGCAACTTGATCACTTGGGCTGCGATACTCAGCCTTTAATTCGATATCTCTTAATGACATGTTATTGCTCCAGCTCGTTATCCATTATCTCTGATGAAATTGAGAGCGTTCTTTAATACTGAAAAGTCCTCATTGGCAGTAAGGCAACTTATACTGAATCTTACTGTGCCATTTGGGCTTGTGCCCAGGAAATCATGCGCATACGGAGAGCAATGTAGGCCAGTTCTTACGGCAACTCCTTTGTCGCCGAGTAACCTGCCGATTTCATCAGGAGAGTAATTGTCAAACAAGGCCGAAACAACCCCAATGCGCTCGCATGGAGCGTTATCAGCGACTATTTCTATATTCTCGTAGGATCTTAATATATTAAGAAGTATTGCGGTACGCTCCTGTTCCAAGCTCCTCAATCGCATAAGCCCTTGCCCAGTTATCCAGTTCAGAGCGGCGTTCAATCCTGCAAGAGCGTAAATATTGTGACTTCCTACTTCAATTCGATCTCTAAGCGATTCCGGCACACCTTGCTCAAGTGAATTATGCCCAGTTCCACCAAAAGTGATCGGTGATAATTGAGCATCTTCTTTACAAATAATACCTCCTACGCCAAACGGTGCCAGAAGCGATTTGTGTCCAGCGAATACGGCATAATCAATATCATTAGATGATAAATGACAATCAAGTAAACCAAACGTTTGGCTCATATCAGCTACTGTGATTGCACCATACTGTTTTGCGCATGTAAATATTTCCTCAAGCGGTAACACCGCTCCACACACATTACTGGCATGGGTGACAATCACTAAATCCGGTCTCAAATTCTCGAAATAGCTCGTTGCCTGCTCTCTGTCAAACAGGAGCGTTTTTTTATCAAACGGAAGTAACTTAATATTGATTTTTTTTGAACGGCCTATGGCGTGAACAACCCGAGTAACCGCGTTATGCTCAAAAGGGGAAATGTATATTGATGATTCATCAGAGATAGCAAGACCAAGTAAGATCTTGTTAAGCGCTTCCGTTGCTGAGGAGGTGAACAGCACCTGGTTATTGTTGCATTGGTACAACGTCAACAATTGGCTACGAGTTTCTTCGATTAGCTTTGTTGCTTCTGCTGCCATACGATACTGTCCTCTGCTAGCATTTGCACCCCAATCTCTGTAAAACTTATCAGCAAACTGATAGACAACTTCAGGTTTTGGAAATGACGTTGCCGCATTATCTAGATATATGGATTGGGTATTCATGTCAGCACATTTCTCGTAACGCGTCGAAGAGAACCTGTCGCTTCTCTGATTCACTTATTGATTGCCCCATTTCTTCTATTGCATTGTCAATCTCATTTCTTAGCAGTTTGGCACGTTGAGAACAAGCTACGGTTTGAAATGAACGTGTCTCAGACTCACCTACACTATTGATAAATGCGATTTGCTGGGAACCCAATCTGCTTCTGTCAATACTTGAATTTGAGTAATCATCAATTTCTGCCTTAAGATTTGTCATTCCTGAAGCAAAAGATTGAAATGTGCTTTCATCCCAGTCTTCAATCCGTAGTGCTGTTGCTGCTTTATACAGTCTTCTTAGCGACAGATCCTCATCTTCTGTAAACGTCGTTAGAGCACTCAGGATTCTATTTGTCTGCCCTGAGAACACATATCCATTTATTTCTTCACCAAGATGCTCGCACCATTCAGCAATAATTGAAACAAGAGATGCGTCTGGATGGGCTCTTGGGTCAAAGAAGTTACGTAGATCATCCGCGATAACACTAGATGTTGCCTCAATGTATCCGTCAAACAGCTTCTTAGCTCTTTCAACATCTCTCAATAATAGCTTTGAGACACTTTGTTTTCCAAATAGCTTTGGTAATTCCTCGAGCAGGAATTCTCGCGGATTTATTTCAGGGCGTTTCAATGTCTTAAGGAAACTGATATAAGTCGCTGGCAAGCCAGAATAACTCTCTGCATTAAACAGGTCATTGTAAACTCTTGTTGCAGTTTTTGAAAAGCGTGGGAGTGCTAAATACCATCTGGAAATCGCATCGACTGCTTGCGTAAAATCACCCGGACCATAATCGCCTGAAAGATAGTCGGAGAAAACCGTCATTATTTCTTGAACAAATTCAGCTCTTGCAGGAGTCCATTCAATAGGTCGAATGGAGTATCGTTCTGGGTAGCAGTCAATGTCGTTTAAGACCCCCGCAGTTAAACGCTGCTCGTCTTTGCTCTTAAGTAGTAATAAGTTGTTCCAGTCTTCTCTGATAACGACTGCAAGGAAGAGTATTACAAGACCTCGTTTAAGGCCAATACCCTTTTTTGAGCCAGTAAGTATATCGTAGAGATCAAGGAGCGTTTTATCATTACTTTTTGAATAGATAAATGATCGAATTGTTTCGAAAACATACCTGATGTTATCGTCGTTCGGTTTGAGGTTAATTTTTGGATTGGTCTCTAATGTCTCGATTATCCCAGTTACTGAGAAGACACTTCTCATGATCGAACACTCTTGTCCGTTTCCGTGCAGACCGAGATTGGTTTCTAGCGTTGGTGAGCAAAGACCAATGAGGATTTTTGTTCTGCTATGCACGGCGGCGGGGGATAGTTCATTTTTATTGATTGCTTCGTTGTTGATTACAGGTGTTCTTGGATAAGCCTCATCACAAATTTTTGATAATAATTCTGAAAGCTGCGCCTTCCGATGGATATTTACCTCTTGACCACCTCGAAAGAATTTTGCGGCCTTTTGTTCAGGCTGAAAGTAGCATGAGTTAAATGACGATATTACTTCCGAATAGTCTTCGAGCAAGACCTCAAACTCATCAGCTAGTAAGGAGTCGTCGCCGGCATCTTCTTCTAATGTTATTGCCGCTTTATACCTAAATGCTATATCGCTTATCTGTCTTATCTTTTTCGGTAGGACAAATACGCTCTCGGGGTATTGTGCTGATACTTGCTGAATAGAGTCTGAGATGTCTGACAAGTCGTTGCTGTCAATTGGCAAAAGGGCAAGAATTTTGCCACTCAGCTCCTCATTTTTGCCAACGCGGCCATCCCTAATGTTCCGATACTTCTCGCTGTCAACGAATTTACATTGAAAGTATCTCACGATTTCGTTTTCGTCATTATAGCGTGAAGGAAATACCGCTTTATTCGATACGGTCTCATTAAGAATACCAGGCAGAGAATAACGCCCCCTATTCTTTTCAAGGTCACGGAGGATCTCACCTTCAATATCTACACCAGATGACTCTTTTAGTTTTAGGTATCCATTACTTTTCCGGAGATAAACTACTGCCTCTTCTCTAATGAGACGATCAATAGCCTTCTCGATTTCTTTTGCAGTGTGGATTGCCATTGAGAAAGTTGAAGTGATCTGTTCTCTAGTTGGAGCCAGGCATTCATATTGTTCTACCGCATAGATTAACATCAATGTCTTAATAATTTTTGCTTCAAGTGTTGTATTGTCAAAGCGTGCAAGTATTCTTGTAGTAAGTTCATAGAGAGAGTGAATGTCGCTTGTGTATGGCTCTTTGCGAAACAAGGGCTCAAAATAGTCATAGAGACTGTCAGGAGTCACAAAAGAAAGCTCACTGTTGTTTGGCTGCTTATACGCCCTGGTGAAAGAATTTGATTCCTCAGAAGTCAAATAGGTGAATAATGTTCGTTCGTTTTGTGCCACTTTCTCCGAGATTCGTGGGAGCAAAAAAGTTGTTACTGGGTGGAGTGGGTAGCAGCCTTCGATCATTGCGTTGGCGCTATCACTTCCAGTTAGATTACTTGAGACAGATGCTTTTTCTAATTCGCGGAATGCTCTTGCATTTTTTGTCCGAAATGTCTTCCAGCTAACATTATCTTTCACGATTGAGGACTCAATTAACTCATACGATTGAGTAAATCCATTGCGTATCTCGATATGCTCAAACCGACCAGATACACCTCTCCAACCGTCAACACGATCTTTTGGCAATTTGCCGTCAATGTAGTTTGCAATATCTTTGTGACATATTAGAAGAAGGTGCATTTGCTTATTACCAGAGCGACTGCATTTTTCTGCAAAATCCTGGAGAAGCTTAACGTCATTTACAGTTGCCTCTGTGATATTTGTTTCAAGATACTTACTAAACTCATCATAAACAACGTATATGCCATTGAATCCGTTTGAACAGAGACCGGAAACTACATTCTCATAAACATCCACGATGCTTAGTCCCGCAAAGCTGTTGAATGTGCCTCCAGAGGTCAATGTAGGATAGGCCTCAAGGAACTCCTGATATGCAGTCATGTCAAAATTATTCAAAGCTGCAATAAACTCATCTGAAGATTTGCCGATTATACTTTCAAACTTTGTATGCGTGTCGGGATATTTGTTGCGCCACGTCTGTATTGCAGCTATGGCGCCTTGTATATTGGTTTGCGGCATTAAGCATTCAAGATCTTCTGCCTTTAACGCGGAGAGCAGTGCTTGCAGGAATGACTGTGCAAGGTCTGGGGTATTACCTGTAATAATGACTGGCAATAATCTGCGATTGTCTTTTACGTATTCCTCTGCATACTTCACGAAATCTGGTTGTAAGTTCTTAGCATCCGCGAAGAAGCTCTTAAACAGTGCGGGATCCTTTTTTGAGAGCAAAGCTAATGTCATGAGTACGATATGAGATTTGCCTCGCCCGTATGCGCCGACTAACACTTTTGCTCTATTGGTTGACTTCGGCGCAACATCCATAAATAAGTTCTCTATTAACCTGCAAGCAGATGCTGTAGCAATGAAAGTACTCACCTTTTCTCTATCATTGAGGTCAAATGCAAGATTTATTGACGAATGAAATTTATTATTAGTTGTGATCATTGCTTTAGACATATGATCCTCGGCTGATCGATTTGTAATACTTGCTTATGCATTCAATAGGAGTAAGATTGCAAGTAATTCTAATTACATCAAGGCCAGCAGTACGTATTATCTTTAGGTACCCCAATGCATCTAACTCTGAAAGAAGCGACGATAATGCTATTGTGTCAAGATTGAAAGCCTTTCCAATGGAGCCTGGTTCGTTTAGTAACGTTCCGATAGGCACTTCGTTACTACCATCAGTGTGCTCAAGTATTATCGAAAGGGCAATTAAAGGATGTAATGTAGTCCTGCCGATACTCTTTTTCCGGTAGGATGATAGTCGCGCTTTCTTTCCGGATAACTCAATAAGCTCAAGATCACCAAAGGGGCAGTCAATATTGTTTTCTGGAGACACTCTGATACTACTACTGCGATCTCTGGAGATATAGGTTCTGATTATGCAGTAGAAATCATCTTCTAATGAACGATGCGATACTTCTTCGCCATTCATCTGTGCGTACCCGTTGAGTGCTTGGACAAAGTCATCCTTCGAAAAACTTCGTAAGGTGAACACGTTGAAAAAGAAATACCAAGCTGTCGCTAAGTCTTTGTTAGTGCAGAGACGATAATGGAGAAGGCAAAGTGTCCCTGTCTCTTCTATGTAGGGATCATTCTTGAAAATAATCTTACCCAACGTTGTTAGTTCTTGAATTTTTCTTGTAACTAGTTTCTCTTCGGTTAATCCGACAGCTTGTAACCAGTATCTAAGCGATTTAACCATATTCGCTCCGATGCCAAGTTCATCCATAGAATTAATCTTATTGCCGACACTATCTAGACCCATGAATACATTTTGGTTTGAAGCAACGTTCTTTAACCCCTTGCCAAGCCATCCTTTTCGGATAAAGAAAGTTTCGTGTGCTCTGAATTTCATGCGGTTTCCTTCGTTCTGAGATATTTTCTCATGAGACAACCACCGCTGAGATACTTGTCTGTGACACACTGCCTACAGTGTCTGCACTTACTCGTGTCAATGCGATACTGACCACCATTTATTGTGATAGCACCGTATCGGCAAAGCGATTCACACTTCAGGCATTGTCTACATGCATTATATTTTGTGACCTGATATTTCGACATGCGCAAAAGTTCGGCCTCTTTTGCCGTGTCAAGTATCTTTATTTTTATCGCAAAATCAAACTCATCTTGTGAGAAAGGTTGTATTGAAAGCACGGGCATGTTTGATGCTGGATCTAGAATGATTGTCTCATGTACTAGTGAGCGCCCAAGCTCTGGCGCTAACTTTCCAATTGGGCTGAAGTAGTTGATAAGTTCTGGGGAGTATGGCTTACTAAGTGAACACACAATCGCGTGTTCTTCGGTAGTGCAGTTGTTATACTCCAGCCTAACTGAACTTGCCGCAGCAAGGCCGTTGCCTCCTTGTCGCGCCTTCCACTTCCCAGAATCAACATAGGTTTCTGGGTCTGGCTTCCCAATATTTTTTGCAAAATCAACTAAGAATGTGTGCCATTCTTCCGAGAGATCCTTCATGTATATTGAAGATAGGAACTGCGCCCTAAGGCTATTGTTAGGGCAGCACCAGCAACCAACGCGATCATATCCAAGGCGGTAGGCCTCGTTGAAGTCTAAATCGTTTGAAAGAATATATAACCAGACATCAGCATCCTGCCAGAAGAAAATTGGCGATGCGACCTTCTGTTTCTGTATTTTTACTGACTCTGCATCGTCCTCAACTCTGTTATATTTACTTCTTGCTACAGACTCGCATTTTCTGATGCCATAGAAAGTCAGAATACTTTGATTTCTGTATAATCCATTAAACACTCTTGTGATTGGGCCGGTTTTAAACATTGAACAGCACCAGCGCATCATTCTTGCAGGGGGGCCGATTTCTTTTGCAACAGCATAAAAGTTTTGTTCGGAATTCATTGCCGTCTTAAAGATTGCTACAGGGTTGTCTTTTCTGTATCGCTCTGCATATTCTAGAGTGCTTGGAAACTCAAGAGTAGTATTGCCAAATACATGCACGGTTGACGGAGCTCCCAGTGCCCGTATCACTAAGTCAGCAACGACAGTAGAATCCTTACCACCGGAGAAAGAAATCACGACATTTTCTTTCGGATAGTCTGCGCTGACTTCGGCTATGAAACTTTCTGCCTCATTCTTGAGCATGTTTAGCCTATTTTTGTTGGCTCTACAAAAACGCGCTATTGACGCCTTGACGACTTCATTAGATTCGCCTGACGAATCCCTTCTTATTATTTCTGAGACCTTATCGGTATTGGTTTCAGCATATACAGACTGAGGTATTACTCTCGCTATTCCGTCGATATAATAGCGATTATTTGATGCCCAAATCGTCTTCCTTTCGAGATTGTTAGGTTTTTCAAATATGGCCTTAATCAGACTTCGTTCTTCTGGGAAAACCGGTCTGATATCTGCGCATAGATACGTTATTTCTCCACCGCAAAGAGGGCATGTACTCGGATCCCCAGATCTCGGATTTCGAATGATTGGGGTGCAACAATTTGAGCACCAATAAACGTCACATGGTATATCATCACGTGTCGGCTGGCCGCAGAGTTCGCATTTTTCACTTTCTGTTTCTCTATTACAGGCCGCGCACCACAACAACATATCCTTTCTCCGCATGAGTTCGACAAGTCCTGCTGGGTCTTTCTACCCAGCAAGACAATTCTACCGCTTTCCTCGGACATTGCTGTATTCTTTAAGTTAGGCCAATCATTTGGACACTCGACGCTTATTTATGAAAACCGCAAATATTATTGATAAGAAGGAGCAACTTTCAGTAGGGCATGGCTCTGGTGGATACCAAGTGATGTAGCTCGGCGACACTCAGACGTCCGCTGTCAGGATTTGATATGTTGGCAGATTCTGGCTAAAGCAAAAGCATCGATTTAGTTCTGCCGAAGGATTGAGACAGGTATATCCCCTGCGCGATAGAGCGAACGGTTAAAAAATCTCTGGTGCATTCCCGGTTTACTGATGACAGGCGCCCGACAAGTAGGAAAGACAACTCTCCTCCAGCATCTGGCAGAGGAGGGGCGCGCGTATGTGATGTTGGATGATTCTGATGCGCGCCGCCTGGCAAAAGCTGATCCGGCGCTCTTTTTGCAGCGCTACAGCAGTTCGTAACGCTGATTTGCACCTGATTCGCTATACTTGATTTCATCCAGCAATGGATTGCTCGGTCGGTTCAGGTTGACCTTTCAGGAGGTGGCAGGGATGGGGCTATTCAGATCAAAGCCGAAGATCACACAGGGGATAACCGTTGAGAACCTCAGGGCGCTTAAAGAAGGAATGTCTGCAAAGGACGCGATTGCCCTGGTTGGGGAGCCTCAGCTCGCTATGGACTCTGCTGAGGCATTCATTATGATGGGGGCTGTTCCCAAGTGGGCGATCGGCAAGCAGAACTGGGTATATCAAACCCCTCATGGAGATTTCCAGCTCATCGTTCAGGATAAGAAAACAGTCACCGAGGTGCTCTATGTTGAAAGCCTGATCGAGAAAATGAGCGAAGGCGAATAGACGGAGCAGGAGCTCTAATAGATTTTTCCGTTAGGTCAGATTAATGCAAATGGTCATTCTGATATTATGTTATCTGTTAGATAAGCAGTAGTATCGTCCAGAGAATGCAGGAGGCGTGACGCATGCCATTGACTGAACAGGGATACAAACCAAGGTTAATAGACGATCAGATAGCACGGTACGCGCGGCTATTTGGGGCTCTTTCGATAGAAGGACCAAAGTGGTGTGGCAAAACGTGGACAGCGCTTAACCACGCGAACAGTGTGGTGTATATCCTTGATCCTGAAAACGATTACGCAAATCGTGAAGCCGCGCGGCTT
>Ga0123357_10003824_pt1 | contig 17430 bp, 6 predicted proteins | sample TergutEmb28metaG_FD_89873 | JGI IMG/M metagenome (GOLD analysis project Ga0123357, IMG submission 89873) | Embiratermes neotenicus P4 segment gut microbial communities from Petit-Saut dam, French Guiana - Emb289 P4 | ecosystem: Host-associated > Arthropoda: Insects > Digestive system > Gut ... | reverse complement strand
GCTGACCACTCACCCCTTCTAGAGCCGCGGTCATGGAAGAGTAGGGAGCTAAACTCTGCACATCCTCTGGGCCACACCGGGCCTGTAACGGAATCACTTTACCTTATATATATATATATATATATATATATATACACACAAACTGAGCGGAGGGACCTAAGATGCGAAAGGCAGAGAATCACTCCCTGGAAAGATTTGGTCCGTGCTGTCATCAAAATGGGTACTCGCAAACTGAGACCTTTCAGAGAAGCCGCCTGTAATAATGACCACTACACAGTCGTTGCGAAAGTGAAATGCGGACTGCTACATGAACTTATTTAACGCTCCATACTCTGATATCCCACACACAATATGCTGTGCATTTAAATTTCATTTGGCTGTCAGAAAGAACAATAAATGTGACGCTGTCCATCCCACTGTGTATAGAGAATTACACAAATAACACTACATATTCCGTCAGACACAGCCCTTATTTATTATCATATCAAACGCTACAGATTTCGATGAAGCCGATCTTCATCAGGCGTTTATACAAAAACCTAAAACTCAAAGTCCTTGGGTTTTAAGTTTCTGTATAAATATACAACTGACGATTATGATGATGATCGGCTTCATCGATATCTGTAGCGTTTGAAATGATAATAAATAAGGACCGTGTCTGACGGAATATGTAGTGTTATTCAATTCAGTCCCAATTCAATTTATTTTTGTTCATCTGATCCAGAAGGGGGTTGTAACCCACAGGATACAGGACATGTCAATTCCATTTAACTCCGTCAATGAGTATTACATTACAATACATACAAGGTGTCTAAAATGAGATAAAATACAATGCAGCCACTGTAGAATCAGCGGTAGCCAAAAGGCATGTACTAATTTAAACATACACTTCAGTTGTACAGTTTTATAATATGTTACTATTTAAAATTAATTAATAGGTCAATAATTCTCAAGATGAAACTTTAGAACATAAAAAATAGCTAAATAATAGTAAATGTTACAAATCTTATTACAACTAAAATATTCATTCAAGGTATAAAATGAATGAAAGGTATAAAATTTACTTATGTAAGAATAAACGGTAATTATTTCCCTAAACATAAATACATGATTCGTCTTTGTAAGAAGGTATGAATGTATCTAAATTTCGCCCCTTGAAGGAATTATTTCTCCTATCGATATAGCACATAACCTATACGCGGCATTTGTATGAAGATCGCAGCGCCGAGTAAGACATAAACATCAGTACGTGAACTGCAAATGAAAGCTGCAGCTACAACTTAACACTCGCTTACCTTTTCTTTGCCCCAGCACAACAGGTAGAAACCTTTCAACACTTCACACCGTTTCGAAATGTACGTAAACTCACACAAATTATCGCTGAAAATAGCAAAGTATGCAGCAGACTATAACAATATTGCACATAACTTCTGCTATTAATCGGCTGACAACAATCTCTACGTTGTTAACCTACAGAAACAATTGCAAGGATGGTTGGTTAGTCCCACCTCCCAGCCGCTAGGTGCTGTAACAAGAAATACGGAGGTGGGAGAAGATGCGATGTCAGGAGCGGAGGAGGAATAAAAAGAGAAGGATGGAGAAGAATGCTTTAAAGAGTCAACGGAACGAGAAAGCCAAGTTCAGGGTTAACCAGTGTGAGGGATGTAGCCTGTCTGCGAACAAGGCAGTAAAATCCTTGTTCGTTACATTCCAAAGAAGCTGGCTTCTTACTTTATTCAACAATACCATCTCGAATACGAATCCTTCTTCCATAGCGCCACATGATGTAGAGAGTGGTTATGTGCATGTTTTAAGGCATTTACCAGCATTTGCCTGCAAGGACCGAGTTAAAAACACAACAAATATACGATAATAAACGTTAGATGGGCCAACGTCGAAAAATGAACTCGGATCTAACCCGTTGTCTGTAACATAACCCGAAAGTTTATAACCGCCGTGTCACATACATAATATTGAGCCAAACAAATCCATACCCTTCGCAGACAGCTTACTTCCCTTAGAGTCCAACAAAGGGACCTACGAGTACAGACAATGTATTCTGCCCGCACAGTACATTTACGTATTCCGTGTGATTCACTGAATAAACAAATTATTTCCCTATGCAACATCAACAGACTTTTTTTAATTGAAGCAGTCAGTTCTTCGCTGTGTATATTAATTTTAGCATCAAAGGGTGTAACAACTACCTTCAATTGCCATTAACTTCATCCCTCTTTGCAATTTTCTCCAGATCAACACACTGTCAAATATCCGGTGATACATTCGTGGCATTTGCTGTTTTATATATTAGGCTGTTCAGCTCACTGGCTCCTCGCTGACGACGCATCTGACAGAGTGGAACTGCGGCAGGTTTTTGCAAAGTGTTTCGGCTTTCCCCTGCCTAACATTTCGACACCAACAATCCATACGCGTCTACAAAATTGATCCCTATCCATACGAGGCAGTACAAGTCTTTCCCCACTCCTGCCGTCGTTGTCGTCGTCATCGTCGTCATAATCATCATCATCATATTTTGTGGGTATAAGAATGTCGTCTCGACCAGGAGATGATCCTGAAACTTTCTGAGTTGACTCGCTACCACAATCTCACGGTGACACTACACCAGACTACAACATACCACATCGCTTACCATGACATGCGTTTTATCAGTAACTGAGGACAGAAACTTGATGATTTTAGATACGCTTTGTTTTCAAACGTGTCTGTACACGGTGCTTTCTGATGGAGCTCCGGAGTACTTTGTGGGAGGGAGCTCGGAGTGCAAAATAAAATGTTTATCGGCTTTCATCATCGTACAGTCACACAGTTCTAGGGTACCTGATGAAGAACTGTAAAGTTCTACTTCAAACTATTCTACGTGCTTTATATTAACAAGACTGACAAGTGAAACAAACTACATAACCAGAAACGCCATATTTACTAACCTTCACCTAATATTTATAGCACTGGCTTACCATACGCTCCGCACACCACATCCAATTTGATGGCGTCACAGTAATCTAATTTTGTTGAGATGCAAAAATTATTACGCCCGTTGTGAAATAAAATTTCTTTAGTTTCGTCATAAAAATATTCTCTTCAACGACCTGCCCTCAGACACCCTCAATCTGTGCTCTTCCCTTTCAGAGAAATCAAGTGTCGCACCCATACAAAACAATACGTACGAGGGTGAGTCAAATGAAAAGCTTAAATATTTACAATTCTTATCGCACTTTTAAGGTTTTCATTTGACTCTCCCTTGTACAAACATGGTAGGCCTCTTGGATGCTCCTCCTGATCTTTGGGTTTGGGTCAGTAGTAAGAAAACTAAATTAAAAAAATACTGTTGATACGTTTTTCAAAGATTCGATTTACATTTATATCTGCAACAAATGAACAAAACTGCAATCACATATACAAAATTGTAAATTGTTCCAATCCAGACTGTGTCAGTAAAAGGAAACCACACCCGAACACTTCCGGTACTTGAGAAAGAAAGGCGTCGCACGAAGTTAATCGAACCCCGGAACCCTGTGTGCAATTGAAATGACACGGCACATCCTAAAGGGCTGATGTAAGACTCCACTAATGTTATGCGAGTTGCACCATCACCAAGGAGATATTTGTCTACGTGCTATGTATTTGACGTTCAGGTGACCGTGCATCGTGATAAATTCTTATAATAAAACCAACCAGCTGCACTAATTTCTCAAATTTATTTTTGGAATAAAACTCTACACGTTTCGGACAGTTCCTCTGTCCATCATCACGAGTTTTTCACTGTACACACAGCAATTGTATATGTCATACAGGTTTGTTGACAGCTTGCGAGCAGGATCAGGACAGAATTGCAGTTCCGTGCTGCGTGTACAGTGAATAACTCCTGATGATGGACAGAGGAACTGACCGAAACATGTAGAGTTTTATTCCAAAAATAAGTTTGAGAAATTAGTGTATCTAGTTAGTTTTTCTTATAAGAACGCTATGCATTTCTTCTCACCCCCTTGCCATAATTCTCGTCACAACACTAGTTACAACCTCCATGTAACACACCTAGTGGTGAGTCGGTAAGGGCTGCTCAGCTAACACACCGGCATTTCCTTGCTTTCACAAGGTTCACAATAGCTTGTTAATGGGCCCATGCTATGTCAGATGAATCCAGTCTAATACCACACCCAACTTACTTTATATTCCAATTTATTATCTTTCTGTACAACCTTATTTGCATTTATAATCTCTCTTATAGTGCTACATAGCCAACCCATCTACGAGTAATACTGAAGAAATATCTGCATAATTCGCTTCCGGCTTCTTTTCAAATTCTGATCACAAAACCGCAAATACGACACCACTCTGGATGGCTAATTGTGTGCGTGTGACTGTTATTAAACAAGTCAAAGAGGGGCGAGAACATGAACTAACAATAAATGTGACCCGCACAGAATACGATACAATGGCGGGGTTTTGTGATCACGCTGATGAACTTTGGAATTCCGTAATGTCTGATCAATTGATCACCTGTTCACTTGAATAGCAACCATCTGGTCCGAGAAGAACTTATACCATTGAGTTAGCGAGTCAGATTCCAGATCATGCAATATATTACACAAGTACAAAGTATTCTTACTTTGTGTCCCAGAATGTACAACCATCCCCGCTCTCCCCCACCTCTCCCCACAAAACTGCCACGGGCTTACAAACACAACTGAAGATTCCACTGAACCCGTATTCCTGACAGGAAGAATCTAAAAGCCTTACATCCATGTGTATTTTTATTATACAATATCTTTCTTAATCGTCAACTTTGTTTGACAAAAGCAAAACCCCTTCACAGGACGGAATAAGGGCGTGGCCAGATCACCCCCAGGATCTCAGGCCGCCGACACACGCGAGTGAAAAACATGGGTAATTGCGACAACCAGCCGACCTGCTTAACTCGATACTGACGAACTCCATGGAACAGGGTCTTCCGTGAGAAGAGGATGGGCCTCGTTATTTAGCTGATCAAGAAAGTCGCTGTGACATCTGAGGTTCTCACGATGGCGACTACGAAGAATACTGAATTCTGGAATTTGACGCCGTGTAGTCTGGCATATAAGTACCGACTTTTCTGCGAAACCTACTGCCCCCAACTTCATTTCAAAGCAGGCTGTCACGAAAACCGAAGATTCATCACCGTGCTAACAAAAAACCCGCAATGGATCCCTTCCAGCGCCAGACCAATCCATTTCCTATGTATTGCTCTATTTAGTGTACGCCAAAATTACGTTCAGACAGGTTCTGGGGCCCACAGAGGCCCTGTTTGTGAAACTGTTCAACTAATCTAAATATGTAGGAGTTTCCAAAATTAAAAAAAAAAAATGCAGCTGTTTCCCCACTCAGGCATATGTATTAATGACGTGTTGCCTAAGCATGGAGACGGTTCTGTGTCTTAACTTCTGGCTTCACCTTATATCCTCACCTTCGTTGCCAAGGTGGTCCCTTCCCTCGACATTTTCCAACCAAAATGCTGTATCCATTACGTAATGCATGTTGTTTGCCTTGACAATCTCAGATTGGTAAATTAGCAACCTTTTCAATGTCACGCGATGAGTAAAATCGCGAATGTCCTTAACAGACGATTTTTAAGTACTCCCCAGTCATTCCTAGAAAAAGCAAAACCACGAAAAACTTGAGCAATATCAGGTAACCTGCCTAGATTGGAATAACATACCTCCGGAATACAGACCTACTTCGTTGCCTTACCAGACCTGAATATGTAACCCACGCACAAACATGTAAAATAAGAAAGACGGGAACTCTGCGCCATATACGTAAGCATGACCGTCACACCATATTTTATAAAACATGCGTTTGAAGGAAATCACACGCTTCCAGGTAACAAAAAGAGAACAAAGCTCAGCTTGCGACAGAGAAAACTTACTTCCGGCAAGCTTATCTCTGTAGCTGCAGTGTAATTTCCCTTTGCATTGTGTTCATAGACGAGATTGTCTCTCAGTCACAAAGCTAGCAGAGTGTGTGCAGATTCCGTGCGAAAATGGAAGTACACTCTTCTAGCTCAACCAAATACACTGTGGTAATACACACATCCTTCAAAACAGCATTCAGCATTAACAGACGGACAAAACAAGAACCGTACCAGTTACCGGGTCTTATTTAACTTCCCTGAGTTATTTAGTCAAGGCATTCCCTCGCGCTGTAGGTGCCTTTCCTCAGCCACACCATTACAGTTCTTCACAGAATACTCATTAAAGATCCACTTTAATATTATCCTCACATGCATTGTTACCTCCTTCAAGAGTTCTCTTCCCTTGCGGCTAACGCCACAAAGCAGAGTCCTTCTTGAGAAGCTAACAGGCAATCAGCTAGGCAATAAATTCCCCGCATTTAACGGAACCCGAAGGTTACCGTGTTCACAAGAGCCCACCACTTGTCCGTATACTGAGCCAGATCAATGCAGTCAATGTCCCCACCCTATCTCTTCAACATCTATTCTAATAGTATCCTCCAATCCACGCCTAGTTCTTGCAACTGCCTTCTTTCTTTCGGGTTTCCAACCTAAATTATGTTCGAATGTCTTTCGCTCGTACGTTTTACGTGTCTCGCCCACCTCATTGATATTTATTTGCTTACTCTAACATTAGAATAGGTGAAGAATACAACTGTGAAGCTCCTCACTGTGTAATGTAGCACAAATGTGAACCTCTCGAACAATCATTCTTCGACACGGGTATACCGGCTGACTGCATCGGATGTCACTAAAGACCGGAGATATTTAAGATGGGCATCGCCTGAATTTTTTCCAAGAGTGGGGCAGGCAGAAAACTTGCTTATAAGCTTACGTATAAGCCGCGTAAGAACATCTCTGCAGAGTTGTGTGTCTCTGTATGAAAAGACCGGTGATGCTACGAACCCTGTTCAGCTGTGCATTTCGATCATTTGTCTTTTAACATTTCAAAATGGAGGCATTTTCTTAAAATGCCATGGTGGGTGAGGTAGATCCTGGCTGACTGTCGCCCTGCCGGCACCTACATTCCTTATGCATGCTGTCAACCTGTACATACGAACAATGCTTAAAAGAGAATGCGGCGTGCTGAACTCTTGTATAGGTGCCACTGGTTGGAATAATCTGTCTGGGCGACCTCGCGATCTTCAAGTGGCTGAAATTATTAAAACATCATTCAACGGAAAAACAGCCTTTGTCTTTTGGCGTGTACGTTCAGTCCGGCACGCACACTAACCAGCTTCGCCCACCAGATACGCGTATCTCGGCTCAGTGAACCGAGAGACGGCTACTGGATTAGAAGCGAGCGGCTTGACTGCGGGCCGCAGAGTTGAATGGTGGGGTGGCGATGGCGGGTATGGGCCTGCAGTAGAAACACCCTACTACGTGCACAAAGTAAACACATAATGGAGATCTATAATGTCCCAATGATATGTCTTCCAGACGATATGATGGCTGTGGATTTCATTTCTTATGGGCATTCCTCACTAACAGTGGCACCGTCATTCATTCTGATAAGCCATAGCCCTGCTTTACATGCAGCTCAGATTAAACCTCATGAGTTCCTCAGACCTCGTCAATGTATAAAACAAAGGTTACACGAAAAAAATACAGTATTACAATTTTCGTATTAAATATCTTTTTATGTCACGCACATTTAACGACCAGCAGAACTTAATAAAGAACATACACTACACATGTCACAGTCCTCGCCGTAAAAACTTAACGACGTTACAAAACATTTTGCAAGGCCTCGGGTGGGGCGTGCTTGTGAATGCAGTAACGGAATTCCGGGTTCAAAAAATGCGGAGAAGTTCTTGATTAGCCGGGGATCGGCTAGCTTCTCAGGCAGGACTCTGGAGTTAGTTATCACCATTCCATAATCAGACTAAACAGTTGTTTAGCTACTTCCTGGTTCTACGAAGCACTTGCTCATTCAAATGGGTAAACATCTTTGTGTGTTATGCCCCTTTGTGTGTGTTTAATTTCCCTTGTCGGAAAATGTGTGATAGAAATTTAGAGCAGCGCCTCAATACCAAGTTCTTGGCCAAACCCCACAAAGCTGCAAAGGTGTTTATGGTGACAAAACGTCTTGTTCCCAGTTGTCTGAATGGCAAAAAAATTCTGATGGTCAGCTCATAACCAGAATTAACTTATCACAACATAGAGAATTCAAAAACTTGGTGTGCAGTGACTGCAATGAATCACAAAGTCATTATTCCAGCGTCTGAAACTCCTGAACCCAAGTCACAAATGATACTATTTAAGGCAATCTGCACACTGTATCTTCTATACTGAAACCCCTCTAGGAATGTACGTTTACAGTTCATAGGTAATGTTAACAATAAACACCAAACCTTTAAAAATAAATCTGTGGACACCTCAAAAAAACTGCCCTGTATATTATCTCACAACCGAATTGGAAGTCTCCATTAAAAGCAGCCAACAGTCATGTTGAAGACCCAGGATGGCAAGCTCAGCAAAATGATTCACAGAGGGTTGGGGTCCACGCTGAGCACCCTCCGATTTTATAACTCTGTTATATCACATTTAATTGTTACTATGAAGTCTGTGTATTTATATTGACATTTCCTGCAAAATTTGTTTCATGATTCAGTCTTCCCATTAATCACATATCACGCTGGACACTGTTTACTGAGATACATTCAATGAACTTGTACATGATTATCTTGGGAGCTGGCTGTATCTTGTCACTGATCCAAACGTGCACATAAGTGCAAATTACAAGAGACCAACTGTGTTTATATTTACTTGAAAGTGAAATGACTAACAATCTCCACAGATGCAACACGATATATATTCAAGTGAAGAGTAATCACTATGCACAGTTACAGTGATATACATCCAACATCAACAGCCCCACTCTGTACATCTTTACAAGTCAAGATCAGCCTAATGGAACAACAGTTATGCAGTGTCCAGGAGATTGAAGTTTTCCCTCTACTTGGATTTTCACAGTCTCTGCACCATAAATATGAGCATAAGATTATAAAAATGGAGTGTTAATATTAAAATGAATGTTACAAAAGCAGGTTGAAAGCTTGCAAACTGGAATGAACTTACCAAGATCTGGTCCCATGACTAGATCTTCTGAACATGGTGATGAGCCTTCAAGTTATATCACAGGAAGAAATTTCTTCACAAGCTGAACTATGTAGTACTAAGACCTGTTCAAGGAAGATCCTGTATTACATAGCTAAATATAAAAATATCAAGTACCAAACATCTAAGCCAATTAAAAACATAAGTAACAACTAAAGAATATAGATGATTTTTTAATATTAAATCACTAACAGTAATACCTGAATTTTTTATTTTAAATCATTAAAAATGATGATTCTCTGTAAGATACAAAAGAAGAGGATGGATAATGAAACATAGGTCTAATCTAAGAAAGTGATGCAGGAAACATAATGAGGCAGCAAATTTCAAGGGAGACACAAATATGCAAAGACAGCAGCATTCAGAACATACTGACAGGAGAATCACTGAAAAGAATCAAGTTATAATTTCATTTGGTGAGTAAACTAGCCTACTAGGGTTTACACTATGGCTGACAAAGCTTCGTTAGTGTGGGTAATTAAAATTGTCTAGTTTTTATTAGTGATGTTAACTTCTCTGTTTTGAGAAAATACACACATTGAATAAAGTATTCAGGGAAGAGAGTGTCCAAAATGATCAGCTGAGACCACCGATAGTGAGAAATTACACATGAAGGGTTGCAGAGTCTGGGAACTACTGTAACTCTTCCTACATGTGTTCCTACACTCATATGGGACAAACACAGCATTTGAGTTTGTCTCAAAGTTGCAAAGACAGACTCAAACTGAAACTCACAACATAAGTTTCAATATACTTTACTTCAGTTTATTAAAAACTGCCAAATGTAACTGTAAGAATGCACAAACTGTCAGACTTTATGTCTAAATGTGATGTTTTACAAATACAGTAACAGTCATTAAACTTCAGAGGAAACGTACCTTATCTGTCACAAAAATGTCATAAATGGAAAGAAATAAAAGAAGAAAGTCAATATTTGTTGACAATAGGCAAATAAGGAATGAAAAGAAAGGCCAATGGTGGGGAAGGAAGATAGATGGGAATGAAAAGACAAATATGAAACAGAAGTACATGTTACACAAGATCTTTCTACTAGCATTTCAAAAAGAGTTTATGTTTTCAATCTACATCAAAGTGCTGCATCATGTAACCTATGAGTGAATGAATAAAGTGACCTGCCCCTACATACAAACTTTTATAGTAGCAAAGAAATGGCTTGCTAGTTGTAGACACAGGGATGAACAGGCTAGAATGCACCACCATTTGTTTCCTATCCATTTAAAAAAAGTCAAGAGTGAATGACACTACGAATATACTTCCTAAAGGATAAATATTTTTGGAAAAGGTATAACGCTGCCTGGCCTAACAGTGATCACAACATGCCACCTGGAGCTATGTGCAGTGTTAAGGAGATGAGTTAGAACAAAATACACATGTCCCTACCATACTTCTTACTTTTCTGTTAAGTTCTTGTGGCAGTGAGAGGAGAGTTAAGAAAACACAGCAGGAAATCAGTCTTACCATATCAAATTATAACTTTGAAATTAATCTAATTCCAGACACTAGCAATGACAGTGACAACCAGGATGACCACAAATTGGTGATCATCTCACGATGGCAATGAATTGACACTCTTTTCACAAGAAATTTAACTTTAGGTTAATTAGTGTGGCTTTAATTAATGTGACTGATAAAGGTAACATTTCACACATAATGGATGCTGCAACGCTGCTACAGCATAACAAGTGCAACACATATAAGCTAAAAAAATGAAGTCAGTAAAACTAAAGGGGCAGCAATTAAATGTTTGAAGTGTCACTTGGTACACTAAATTGGAAAGAAATGAAAATAAAATCGTAAAAAAGCAACTAAATCTTTATATAAGAACTAGAAAAACAGATTAACAACATTGTAAATAGTCTTGCCACTTTTGCAAATGGACAATAATAAATACCAAAAACTTTCTCTTGGGTGTGAACCAAAAAGATTTAGAAGATTTAAGACAGACAGTAGACAGACAGATGTGAAATCAGATGCACCTGAATCTATTTCATGCCAGCAACTGTCCTGTATCTACTTACACTGGTGCGACTCCCTGCACAACACGTCAGTGGAAAATGTATGTGACGCTTTTGTGTGCACTATTTAAGCAGTTCTCCTCAGAAGTAGCAACTGTTCTCTTCTAATAAATTCACTACATGACTTCCACAACAAATCGTTTCCAGCCCTTCTTCTAGCATCACTTCCACTCTGCAGTGATCAATGTATGAAAATCCTCCACACACCTCTGCTGTTTCACATTCTTGTCAAGTTTCATATAAAAGAAATTTAAAAGAAACATCTCAGCACTGTATAACACATACACATGATAAAGCATCATTACAATTAATTTAAAAAAAAAAGACGGAATTACTTATCTCCCACCATTAATAAACAATAATACATGCATTCCTTCTGATGTTATGAATTACTTTTGTAAACCACCTGGATCCTCGCCCATGGGTCCCTTACCCAAAAATCCTCACCTAAATTTTTTAAGTTTTCCATTTACACCTAAAAACTGTTGTTCTTTCAACTCCTTCAAGCAGCCCTAACTTCAAAATTAAAAACTGTATACCTAATTTAATCCCCCACTCCCTTCTCCCCTCCTCCCTATCCAAAGATTCTTCTTAAAAACTCGACTTTCACTGCTTGGCCCTTACTTTTGTCCTTCTGCAACAATGTCTATATTTCAGTCCCCAATTTTATATGTATTTGTGACTTGTAATTTATAACATCTTCATACTTATGCATGATGAGATAATATGAATAACTTCATGGTCCTCTGCTATAGGACTGCTTTTCACATCTCCCTTGTGCTGCTAATTTCAGGCCCTGCATCTAGAAATATATCAGTCTCTTCCACTAAAGCACTCATTTTTATCTGTACAATGTTATCTCATTTCTTCTATGTGCTGTTTTTTATGCATATTAGCACATAATCTGCATGGTTTATGCACTACATCCCTTTAATACATTTACTTAATAAAATACAGAAACATTGTTTTTTCCAGAAGGTTTCAGGCTACCAGACATGGCCACCATACAACAATAAGGAAATGACTCATAAACTGGAATTAAAAACCCATGACATCTGGCCACCCCAATTTGCAAAATGTGGTTTTGATCAGTGAGTATACCACAAGATATTTTGTATAAAAGGAATTGAAAAGAATAAATGCCTCAAGACAATACATCATAAATCAGCTTCAAACCAATAAAAATAATGAATGCTATTTCTTTTATAAAAGTCAAATTAGCAAGAAATGAGGTAAACAGAATAATGAATAAATAGCACGTTAAAGTAAATACATCAAAACAAAATCCTACCAGAAAGGCTGTCAAATTTCCCACCACAATGATCACGTTGATGTCCGAATAGGGCGTTTGTTGTATATTCCATTTACTTCATCACTGTCATCCAAAGTACTAAGATCAGGTGGGTCAATAAATCCAGAATCTTCGTAACGAGGGGTTCGAGTGCCCCCAGGGCTAGGCCCCAGTGTCACAGGTGTCCTTGTACCACCAGCAGGGGGACTGTTCCGTAGCAGGAGTGGATCATCATAGCGTCGTGACACCAATGTGAAGTCACGATGTGCATGAACCAGTTTCTGTAGCCGTGCAATCAGTTCATAGTCTGGTAGGCTGCCATCCATGCCCAGAAGTTTGCCCATTGATGTACGAAAACTCAGCAGCTGATGAGCAAAAACAATAACAGATGGGAATGTGTTTCATAGAGCAGCCTGTGATTTTGTGCACCTCAGTGACATTTATGTTTCTACATACATATAAATTAATGGAAAGCTATCAACACTAAAGATATCATCTAGAATATGAGCCATAAATCATATGCTTATTCCTTGCATACAGCAGAATTTTCACCACACCAAAAAATGTTTCAGTACAATTTATGTTCTATGTCATGGTCAAATTATTGTAAGCATGTTTGGAACGTCATATAAAATATGGGTTATAATGGTTTGATATGGATCAATGTACAAGCAGTTCAAACACATTTTAAGCTCACACTGATTCAATGTTAATGTTAATCTGTTTTCAGGTTTTGGGACTTTGTATCATGGGCTGTGTTCTCAATATTTAAAAAAAAGTCTTGCCACTGTCTTCAAGGCTGACTCTGGAGATGGAGCACTGATTTCCTCCAACCCTTTGACAACATAGCCCCCTGTCACGTGATGAAACACTTCAAAACAGGATCGATATTAACAGTATAACTTTTTCCAACAACTCTGAGAGCAAATCTAAACCCATAAGTTTCATAAAAGTCTGTTGAGACTTTGACATATAGTGACTAATGGTCATCATCTGTCAATTATGAGTGGACTTCATGCACATGAAGAAGTACCATAAAATGGCAAAACACTACTTGCTCAGTGGCTCATGTCACAGGACACTGACAGCATTCCTTGTGCTGTATTACTCAGGGCAAAATGCCACATCAGTAAACTTTAATAAATTCAATCTACCTCTCCTTCGTCAGTCAAAGGCAGCAGTTATCGAACTGAATTGACATTAACATTTTAAACGCCGAGTTAAATCCCATCTGCCCTTTGCTAGCATTATTCGGAGCTCACCATATTCTCCACGTTAGCAGATAAGGGGTTAATGGTTCTTTAGACTTTTTTTAAATACACTCCATTTAAAACGGTTTTAAATAAAAGCTGTGGATCTTATTCAGTTTTAGGTTTTACTTTGTAAGGCTACAACATGTTGTATGAAACGCTGCTGTCAGAAACACTGGCAAGTTCGTGCAAAAAGGGGGTTATATTAGACCACTGTAGAGTGAAATGAAATGTAATCAAAATCCTTTTATTAAATGTGAAGCTAAAATGTGAATTGCCAGAAAAAGCCTTCGTCACTGCACTGAAAGCGTTTTGTACAAGCCGTGCATACGAAAGGAGAACATAAAACCCAGAATACTGAAGTGAATTTACACCCACTCAGTGTAGTGCAATATGTTATAAGCAAACATACAGAACCCTCTCTGCGCTGGCAGTCAGATAAACTCTGCTTCACCCTCGCCAACTCATCCCGCAGCAACTGTAATGACTGATCATTCAGAGAGCGCTCCTGTTCTGCTGTCTGGCTTGTGGCTCGCACCTGTGAAGTAAGACAAGGAGTTTCAGAGACTGTTTGAAGCACTTTCAAGCACTTCAATTAATACACAAAAAGTCTCGTGTCCCAGTCATCAGCCAGCAAGAAACTCTACACTGTCCTGGCATGAACATTTAATATACAGATATTTAAGAGAAACATCATCATACTGGATTGAGCTTTGTGAAAACTCTGACAGGTGGAATCTTCTATTGTGTATATTATAGGTCACCTTTGTCTTTTTCTGGCTGATGTAAATTAAATTTCCATGTTATATCACTTATGTAGAGCTTAGATAGCTGGGATGGCATAGTTGGTACAGTGATTAGACTATGGGCCAGATGACTAAGGAATTATGTTTTGATTCCTGGCATGGGCAAGAGACTTTTCTCTAATCCAAAGCATCCAGACAGGCTCTGGGGCCTACCCATACTCTTCTTTCACACATTTGTGTTGCTTTCCCCAGCAGTAAAGTGACTTGAACATGAAGTTCAGCACTTACTTCCACCTAGTGCCAAGGATGAGAATAAGTGGTGCTATAACATCACTTCGCCCGTATGCCTTAATGGTGTGCACAGAGACGAAAGTGCCTTTACCTACCATATTCATTGTCCACACTTCTCTACAAGCATTTATTCAAATTATTTGTTAAAAACCTGGCTTCATTCTGATGGGCTGTATGAAGAAAACTGCTTATTTTGAGCTGTGAGTGTAATAATGCAATATTTTTTGTCAACTGACCTGATCTTTGAGTACAGCCACTTTGCGATTGTATCGAGTTCTCAGCATTTCAGACTCCACCAGCCTCTTCTGCAGTTCTTCCACTTTGCGTCCACGCTCCAATGCAGATATCTGCAACATGCGTTGTGCAAAAATTTGGGTTAAGCGTAACAGTATATTCTGCACCAACATTGCTGTCGAACACTAGCACAGTGCCCAGGTTATATGTGGCATGATAGCTAACAGAGGTGCTGTTCCAATAGAAAATATAGGAAGTGTCCACAGCAAACAGAAAAACTGACAGATGTATCAGCAATGACAATTATAAACTGAGGTTTTCTTCCTTTTTGATTGAAAAATGACATGCAGATCTTGTATCTGTTTCATTATAACATACATGTTGCTACAGTGGTATGAAACAACATACAGTTCAGGCTTGTATGGCTTGTGTAGGGTCCCTAGTAACTTTGAAACATTCATATGTGGCTGCAGGCAACAACTTATTTCAAAGCTGTATTCTCTAAAAGCTGGTCTGGGATAGCTCAGTCGGTATAGCAACTTGCTACAGTCTGGACAGTTCAGGGATCCAACCCCAGAGGGGGCGAGATTTTCCACACCCATCCAGAATGGTCCTGGGGCCCACCAAGCCTCCTATACAATGGGTACTGGGTCTTTCCTGGAGGTAAAGCGGCCAGGACATAGCATTGACTACCCACCTCCATCTAGAGCCAAAGTTTAAGAAATAGTAGAGCTATACATCTACTTCCCCTCTGGGCCTTGGTAGCCTGTTCTAGGTTGAATTTTACCTTTATTCTGTACAAGTGTCTTAGTCAGTTCAGCCCTAGATATACTTGTGTCTATCTAGCATGTCTGCAGGGCCAACCCTAAATATATTTGTATCCAGTTGCTCTTTATTATTATTATTTTTTTTACTAATACCGAAAATTGCATGTTTTCTGAATGTTAAATTCTCATAGATGTTCAAAGAATTAAGTTGACCTTTATCCAGCCAAAATTCAAATAATAATACAATAATGTTAGTAATATAACAGAGATTTAGGTGTACACTGTACCTGTTAAAAAGTCTGGTCTTGACGGTATGTATGTCAGTGCCTGACAGATGTAGCATGAAAGGGCCGAACAAAGTAACGGCATGCCATTCAAAGGTGACGGAAATTCTACCATCTAATTTAAGAAACTGAACTATGGTTTTTTAATAGCAATAATAAATGTACCAGCAGATGTGTGACATTTTGAAAGTTTCTGGGTCTGTATATTTGGGTGAACAAGCTGAAAATTGTTGATTAGAGTTGGTATACATGGAATGAAGTAACATTTCGATACAGTTAGTGAAGTTTACCTTTTATATGTTGGTTTTGAATTTTATAATGTGCCGAGAGTCATGAATAACCATTGCACGAGAACAGAATTTAAACACGTTAACCAGCAAAGAATCTCAGCCCAGAAAGTGGGTACACTGACTGAGTTTCATGAATAGCTTTGATTGCTATTGGTTCATGGTGGTGCAGTATACAGTAACATAGCTAAGATCATTTCATTTCACATTCCTTGCAATTCATTATCCACTAGTTACACAAGCATTAAATAATACACCTTGCAAGAAACAAATGAGAAGTAGGATGTCAATCACCTTGTAGTCAGCTGCATCTGCTAACTGAGCTTTCAGGTCCCGAGAATGTGCCCTTGCTTCAGCCAACTGAAGCTGCAGTCTCTCTGCTTGTTTCAGCAACTTCTTTACTCTAGTGCACAACATAAAACACAGAACCATTCTTCAATCTTCTTTCAGTCATCCTCTAAGGCTGAAAAAGGTAAACTGCTCTTTAAGTGAAGTGCCCTTATATATTGACCAGTCACAACCAAACTTATGTCATCTGTAGTGAAAGTGTGCAGTGCCCAGAATATGAATTTTCAGGAGAATCCCTTCAGTGGGAGCTGAGAAACAGCCCAAAAGGTACATAACCACTTGTGTGCAAGATCTGAAGCCCTCATAGAGATGCTGATGACAATTTAAGCCTTCTGGACTGTTATTCTGTGTCATTCAGTAATAGTTACCTATGTTTCGGAGAAGCAAAATGCCTCCATCTTCAGAAACAAGCAGTCCAAGAAGTCTTTATTTGCATGTTGGCTAGGTGCTTTTTACACATTACAGTGACAAGCATTCAAAATTCAAATTTCCATCCCTTTGTTGTGCAATGCAATTGCGTAAAAACATCAAAGAACAACTCCACCTCTGCATTACAATATTGTAGGAGAATAAACGAGAACCATATACACACACAAAAGATTTAAAGTTATTACTTAAAATAAAGCTAAAATATTCTGGAACATGCATTTGAAACCACCTCTCCTTTCTATGCCGCAGGAGAAGTGGGGGGGGGGGGGGGTCTATATGAGGGGGATCAAAAAAAATGCTGTGTTCCTCCCCCTTCTTTTGGGCCTTAAAAAAATTTTTT
>Ga0123357_10003822_pt1 | contig 17434 bp, 7 predicted proteins | sample TergutEmb28metaG_FD_89873 | JGI IMG/M metagenome (GOLD analysis project Ga0123357, IMG submission 89873) | Embiratermes neotenicus P4 segment gut microbial communities from Petit-Saut dam, French Guiana - Emb289 P4 | ecosystem: Host-associated > Arthropoda: Insects > Digestive system > Gut ... | reverse complement strand
TCCATCCTCAGGAGCTTGCGACTTATTTGTTTAGTTATTTCATGGGTTGTATTGCTCTGGTTCGATGTGTGTTGGTGTTACGTTGTGGTTTGGCTGTGGTGGTGTGGTATCCGTATGCAGGCTTAAGCCTGCATACGGATACCACACCACCATAGCCAAACCACAACGTAACACCAACACACATCGAACCAGAACAATACAACCCATGAAATAAGTCAACAAATAAGACGAAAACTCCTGAGGATGGATATATTAACATCCGAAACATGTTGAGCATTATATAAAGAAATAATAAAGCAGGTGACATCAAGTTGGTCTGTCTTTACTCAACTATGAAATTTTGATGTGTCAGCTAGTTGTAGTAAAAGTGTCAAATTTGGCGATTCTTATAAAATTTATACAGCAATTTTCGAGTTTTTTTTTATGCAGACAGAGAAAATAATGACATACTTAAAGAAGGTTATGGACGAAGTTTTGGGATATTTGAAAGCTAAAGAGCCAATCAGGGTCTTAAAAATTACGTCCCAGCAACCAAAATAAAAATTAATAGAACATGTGAAAATTTACGTTTTATTCTCCTAACAACGAGTGAGCACAGTGCTGCAGATAAACATAAATAAAAACAAAATTAAGGTATCTAGGTATGTTATTGTTAGAAACGCTACATCCAACCAAATTCTATTTTCAGCTGATGCAACATATTTTTACATATAATGGTGAACTGACAAAGTTCCTAATGTGCTTTAGATAAATTTAGGGTTTTAATTCTTAGTCTGCCTTTTCATTTATTCTTCCAGCAGTGGATAAACTTTGAAATCAGTGCAGCTGAGTCTTTTACTTACTGACTACTGATTCATTCACGACACTGCACTTCCTTTCTTCCTAATGTACTGAAAATGTGAGTAAGAGGATTAATTTACACGCGAGGAACTAAAAATATTCTTACAGTACATTTCACACGTCAGTGTAAATAAAAGCATTGAGTATTATACCTATGTTTGGTAACAGGTTTACGCATATCTGTCGCCTTCTAAAAAGTTTACAATGAAGCGTATGTTTGTTGATAATAATAGTAATAAAGGTAAACCAATCACATTACAGGCCTGCAAAGGACATGGAGGCTACCAGATTTCCAGACAGTCCGCACATGAAGATGGTAACGTTGTAAGGCTTAGGCACCCGCCGCCTTTACCCCGCAAGGAAATATTCCTGGTACTCATTTCTGTTAGAGGCTGAGTCGACCCCAGGGCCATAATACGGCCGGAAGGATTATGTCATTGAAAAATTCCATTGACACCATCGGGAATCGAACTCGCGACTTCTGGCTTTTAGCACAGTGCCTTAACCAACTGCGCCACCGCGTATCTCAATAATAGCAATAATCATCATTATTATCATACTTATCCCACAATCAACAAGTCTTTCTTTGTTTTTGATGATACTGTTTTTGCTGAAAAGAGTTTCGGTTTGCGGTTATGAAAATTTTACTCGTATTCAAATTTCTGGCTTATTATTCGTCGAGTTGTACTTATGTTTAAAGAGCAAGAGTTTGCTCGATAATAAGGACATGGTTTCTACTTTAGTACTAGACATGTTTGTAAAATAAAGTGGACTTGAGGAAGAAATTGATTGCAGTCTAAAATATTTCATTGTTTTTGTGATGTCAGTGAGTTGTGACATTTTCAAAACAAGCCCAGATACATTTGGACTTCTATTTGTAGATGGTATGCCATAGGAATGATGTTACAGGGCAATATGGTTAAAAATAGTACATCATAAACTTGTATTTTACAGTACTGAATAAATTTTTATTGGCTCTCAGGATTGTTTATGATGTGATTACATAATCTTTTATATGACCAAGATTTCATAGTCGCTAACTTAGAAACTGAAAATATATGTACTGTGTTAAAGAAAGAAGGGATACTCGGTGGCGCAGTTGGTTGAGACACTGTTGTACAAGCCGGAAAGCAGCGGGCTCCGTTCCCGGTGAGGTTATTGAGATTTTTCGTTGACTTAATTCTTTCGGCCGCCGTATAACCCTGGGGTCGACTCAGCTTCTGACAGAAGTGAATTACAGTAATATCTCCTGGGGGCTAAAGACAGCCGGTGCGTAGACCTGACAACCTTGCCACATTCATGTGCCCATTTTATAGAAATTCTGAGAGCCTCAATCCCCTAGATCTCTAGGGCCCTCTCCAGGCCTGTAATGGGATAGCTTCATGTTTAAGAACTGCGTATTATCTCGTGTGTTGTGGAATGACAGACCTGAAATCTGATCTGCAAGTAGATCAGAAGTGCAAAACGTTTCGGTATTTATTACTGATGCAGAAGCAACGTTTCGAATTACATTACTAACTCAAAATAACGAATTATCCCGATATACCCATCATACAGTGTTTACTAATAAGTTACCATTACGTTCATTCAGTGTGCCGACAGGATTCGTAGAACGTCGGATCGATTATCGATTTTCAACAAGAAACGAATTAATGACGTAGGTACTTCGTTGCTTTTCCTCTTCTATGACGTGGTATCGAGTATACTTTCGTTTCTTCGTGCGTTCCACACGCTTGGTAAAATATCACATGCCCAGTTATCGATTGTGATAGTCAATTATTCAGCAGCTTTCCGCCATAATAGGTTGGCGGCACGATAGTGCTTACATGCAACAGAAATACGTATAAATGAGGGTCGTGGAAAGAAAAGAGAAATTTAATCCATACTGCCGTGTGTTAGGAACATTGTTAATATTACACACATGAAATTTTAACGATTATTTCCAGCTGTTTTTGTCGATTACATTTTTAAGGTGCCAAGATGAACGGATAAGAATTGTTGCCAAACAAGCGTGCCTGAAAATGGCTAAAATATTTTAAACTCAAGCCTCTTTTACACGAAAGAAAACTGTAGTGTACATAAGCTAAAGAAAGAAGTTAATATTAGAAATGTGCAATGGCTCATTATCTGATAAAGTTTATCACAAACACAAGAAGTGACAAAATCCATACTTACCTGCTGTGCAAAGTCGAGAATCTTCATCGTAACCATCTGGACAATCCGGCGCCCCGTCGCACAGGTACTGGATGGAGATGCAGATTCCATCACCAGGACATCTGAATGGTTCATACGGGTGACACGCGTCGCCTGCAATGAATGGATTTAAATATTACGTCACAGTACGTTATTCCGTAACGAATTATCAAAATATTACCCCAAGGGTTACAAAAAATTCTAATATTTTAAAACCCTGTAGTATTTAATATGCGATGTGCAGGTAATTTCGACGGACAACGTTCCGAAAGAACACAATGAAGCGGAATATTCCTCGAATAGACAATTTTCGGATAGCTACTCGTGAAAAATTTCCCATTTTTCGCGAACATTTTTGTTGTTGTAATGTTGGAAACAGCCCGTCACCGTCACTAAAGGAGCCGTGAATTCAGTCTACAAAATTCCATCTCACTTTTTCAAGATCCATTCAATATCACCCTCCAATCTACGCCTAGATTTTCCAAGTGGTATCCTCACTTCAGCTTTCCCAAAAAATTGTGACGTGGGAACAACAGCAGACAATATACTTGTATATTCTGGATTCATGTACATTTACTGGAATTTAAACGTTACTGCTTCGATTTTTTTATCGAGGTGTATTTCTGAAAGGAGTGAGTGAAACTTCGGATTTACGTAATACTTTTTTTTCGTAATATTCCCAAGAATTATAATCACAAATTCAGCCCCTAGCTCACGGTAAACATGCTGTCTCCATTATACAGAACAAACGGATAATTCTGTTGTAGGAAATTATCGTTGTTTGAATTCAGCTTCATACGATACATAAATACATTGCGGAGAAAAATGAATATAATCGAGCATTTGAATACGGAAAATGGTTTCTGTTTTATTTGTTTAAAAATAATTGAAGTATTTTGAGAAAGATAAAGCATGAAGGATGTTAATTTTAGCCCTTTGAAAACAGACTTTTTACAATATACACTATATATTTTTTTTCATTTCCTACCTCCAACAGCACACGTTCGGTCTCCACTAACGACACAATTCAGTGCTGTGCTGGGAAGTAATTGTGTTTACTTACTGAATAAAAATTACGTGCATTTTATGAAATAATTCAATGTTTATTAATGATTCAACAAACAATGTGTGTATTCACTCTTGGAGTTTAATGTAAAAATCCTTAACACATTTTTCTGTAAGTGATTGCATAAATACACAAAAGTATTTCGGTCAGAATAGCCCGTCGAAAGATAAAGAATCAAACCGCCTTTTTCAATACATTAGAGATCAGTGCCACCTATATTGCCACAACGTTCTTCAGTGTAATTTGAAGATGTAACTGAAACACACAGACGCGTGCAGCGGTTTTTGATGGGACATGTCACGAGCATAATATGGTTGTTTTCTGATCCTTTTGTTGTGCAAAATCTCATGTCCCTTCTTGTATTTAAATAGTGATATTTGAGAAAATGTTTCAAACTTGTTAGAGAATGCTGATATCCTTAATTTCCCACTGTGATCTCTAGATGTAATTGTATCGGCTTTGTAGTGTTGTGTTGTACTGTTTGAGTGTTTGATTTACTCCCCGTAAGAGCTTGTCTTTAGTATTTGGTAATCATGATTATCTGGTAAAGTACGCTAAGTGCATTACATGTTATTGAATTACACATAATTACGTTAGGGCCTTTTGTGTCAAGTGAAGTACATATCTGGTGTAGTCAATATCCCGCGGCAGGTAAAGGGGACGCAGTGCTGCAAATACTAAGGTATTAGACAACTAACGATGCCCAAGGCAGAATTTGAACCTACACCCAGCGCACCCTTGATTAACCTATTTCATCTAAGCCAGCTGGATTTTATACGCCCCCAGAATGTCAAAATACCAATACAGGTAATCTTCGCTGAAGAGCAGAATTCTCCCTCTTAGAGGTACAAAGTGGAAACGATGAATATTTAATGGTAGGCACCTTGCAGCTCAGTAACTGGGACTGGTGATGTCACGTATGCAAATACACTCGAACACGTAAAGATATGTTATGGGTATTAACTTTCGTGTGTTGTATTTATTTGTGTGGGCCGGTCCCAGTGTCCGCGCGATCTAAGGCATGGGTCTTCGGCCTGTCACTTGCAAGGATTGTGGCTTCGAATTCCGCCGGGGGCATGGAAGTGTTGTGTATTGTCAGATAGAGTCCTGATCACCCGTCCGAAGGAGTCCTACCGAATGTGGCGTGTCTGAGTGTAATCGTGAAGCCTCGACAATGCTGAGGCCCTGAAACAATAGGGGCTGTTACAACATAGCAAATGTTTTTGTGGGGAAAGAAAATAAATATCTCATTTTAAAAGAGGAGTACGGATTTGTACACGCCTGTAAGAAGGCGTGGCTGTGTGACTGGCCTTTACTGGGGTTAGTTCCCGGGAGAGCCATCACAAAATGGAAGAACATAAATTGGGAAATTTAAATACATATGTAGCTTTTGTAGCTGGAAAAAAGGGGACACGAAATTAAGTGTTACTCATTAGGAGCTACATTCCTTCATGAGGAATTAAGAAATTATTGATTTATGAACCTTTATGACCGTAGCCTACAAAGACAGCCTACGATCTGCAAGGTTCTTGGCGTCGGATTTTCGCTAATTCTCAGCGGACAATTCGTATACGCGTTCAAAAATTTCTAATTTGAAGATTAAGTTTTTGGTGTTAGACACTGTTTGCTTTCTGTTTAAGGAGTTCGATATTTCTGAAGAGATTATATTTACACCGTCACATCCCTGAAGCCCATAGGATTGCCCGAAATGGAAACGTAGGATAGGTGAGACGTCAGACGTCTGTGATGAAGAATGTCCTACGGCCACAATTTGCAAGGCTATGGGGCTTGATTAAGTGGCTCATGAAATGTCGCGGTAACGTAACACGTGTTATAAACGGTCCAGAATTCTCGCCTTCCTAAGGCTGTAGCTAATTACTTGGCCTAAAGTACTGAGTAATGTGTGCTTCGATGGAAATCAAGATGGGTAGACAGGGTAGAGGAAGACGTAAGGAAAACGGATCGTAGAAATTGAGCGGATGTTGCCCAGGATAGAGTTCGCTGGCGACATTTGTTTGAGGAGACCAAGACCCATCCAGGGCTGAGGGGCCGATGATTATGACGCTTCGATGGGCGTATATGCACGGAAAGTGTAAGCATGTGCTGTAGTCAAAACCCTCGTCGCATAAACACGGAAGTTGAAAGGTCAAGTTATAAATGTTGAAAGAATCTGTCGGGCTATAGAAATATTTACTACCAGAACTCAAGTTATTTATTTTTAAATTAATTGAAAATAGCATTTGATGTTAGTTGCTGAAGTGCGCTTGTTGTGTAGACGTGGATAATTCAATCGAATTTAATTTAACTTTATTAATCAACTTTACAAAACCCAGCCTAGCTATTATTTAATAAGACTTCCCATCAACTAAGGAACTGGAAAACATTTCCCCGAGTTTGACTGTCTCGGAGTAAGTTCACGTCACATTCTTAAAAATATTATTAGAAGTTCCTAGACCTGGACGTAATAAACAACCGAAACTTTTCTAATACCCGACTTACTTAAAGTTCTATGAATTTTGCAAAGTAAATATAAAAACAATTTAAACTTTCAACTTGCTCTGTTTCTTTTGTTTCCGTTGACACAAGTAAGGTTTGGCAGACAGTTGATACCCTTCGTAAAACCTAATATGACGTAAGCAAGATCCGCCTGAAGAAAGGAGATTTAAATCTGATTTTATGCAATCTCATTAGCATCAGCTCAAAGAAAATGCATGCAAGAAGAAGGATAAACATGTGTAAGTTTGGTGTGGCATTAAGAGGGTGTCCTTATGCATGCCACTTCTCTTCCGCGTAGATGTATACCGTCCCTTGTAAAACGAGCGGCCATTGTGTTTATACGATAGGAGAAAAGCAGAATCTAGATAGTGCTTCCAATGCCACATGTTTATCAGATGTTACTCTTCTGCTAGCCACGCTCTTGAAAGTGTGGGCCTTTGCAAACATAATGCAAGCAAAACACTTGAATTTATATAATTGTTTGTATTATTATTTTTATTATCATTATTATCTTTATCACTATCGTAAACATCATCTTCCTTTGTCATTCATTTGAAGTTTTCAAGCGCAGTTTTGTTTTGATCTCACTATAGGGTAGCTGAATTGAAAGTTGAGTTTTAGGGTAGGTTTCACACTTTTTACAGGTCACGAAGGCCCTTAGGGTGAGTAAAGTATAGCTCTACTCTTTCTAGGACATCGGCACTAGATGTGGTTGGGGATCAGCCCCACGCCCCGGCCACATCTACCCCCGGGAAAGAACCGGTACCCATTTTCAAGGAGGCTCGGTAAGCCCCAAAGCCGGTCTGAACAGGTGCGGAAAATTTCGCCCCCCACCGGGATTCGATCACCGGACCATCCAGCGCGTAGCCAGTCGCTATACCGACTACGTTACCCGAACCGTAACTCCAGAGTAACACAGCTTTAAAAAAACTGTAAAATACTGTAAATATCCCGCGGTATACCGCTTGGTGAAACACGGGTTGAAATCCTTCACAAGAAATTAAAAAAAAGGGAGAAGATCCTAATTTTAGACGACTAAAGGTGACAGCCGGATTGTTAGTGGCTCAGTATTATCGATAATTATGTGTATTATTTAGAAGTTATTCACAATTTATCTCCTCCGACGTTCGCTTCCTATCACTGCGGTATTTCGGTCCCTGTCTTCTTCTCCCATTTCCTCTGACGAAGTCACAGGAGCTAAAAGTCTTCTTGGAAGCAACGCGGTGTGTGGGTGTCGATGAAATACCACCCTTCACAATTTGTTCCTTTCTATATCTTAACTTCTCTCTTAACTTAAGATTTTAACATTATTTTAACCGGGATAACATTTCCATACTCGTGGAAAGAAACGTTTCCTTTCCAAATTTTGATCCTTTTTTACGAAGCAAAACGTCTCTGTGTTTGGAGACCACGTCCACTACATTGCCTTGACCTGACATCAGCGACTAAACAATTTGTTCGGTTGTCATGAAATTCGGTATTGGAATTCTGTACGAAAAGTTATAGAGTGCAAATTACACGTAAATCCAAACTGAGACTGTCACGCACGTCATCTCACTATTGACGTCACTGCAAGTAACTTTAGACATGCAAAGATTTCGTAAGCAGATTTTGTTACCATCGAATTGATTGTGGGAAAATAACAAATCGCAAATATAAGCATACAGCAATGATGACTGCTGTATTGTAGGCAGACAGACGGGAGAATTTGAACTGGTTGTTCTTTCTTAACAACTACATGACAACGTGTACATTCACAACTTCAGAGCTTATTTTGATTCACGGGCCATTCAAGATTTACGTACCTGTCTATTAAAAATAACCTTATGTTTGTACATAAAAAATGTGCCCCCTCCTCAAAATGGTATTAACTACATAACAGAAAAAATCAATTTGTTTCTTAGCATTCAAGGGAAAATAAATTTTATCGATTCCGACTTGAACAATTTTCTCCGTCTGTGACATGCTGGGTTAAAGATACATAAGGAATATAACCGTAAAGATTTTTGACAAATTATCTCAAACTTTTGTGACATTTTATGACATTGGTCATGTAAAAATAGAGAATGGAAGTTTCTGAAAGCAAACAAAACTTTAAACTTGACGAAGGTAATATAAATACTTAATACCATACGGTAAGGTTGCCGGCACTACGCTACCCACTGCCTTTGACTCCTAGGAGATACTTGTGTTTCTCATTTGAGTTAGGGGCTGAGTCCTCCCCAGGACCACAGTGCTGCCGCAATGGTTAAGTCAAAGAAAAATTTCCTTGACACATCGGGAATCGAATCCGCGACCTTGCGGCTTATAGCGGAGGGTCTCAAACAACTGTACTGCTCTGTAACCCGGTTAAAGAAAGAGTTGAGGAATAAACTTTAACACAGAGGAGCTCCACATTTTGAACCCTTCACCTGTAAGAAGAACGTTACCGGACACATGGGAAGCTGGAGGGGGGGGATGCGTACGCCGTTTTGGTTAGTTCACCAAGGGAAGGAATACTTTGGGAGGTAACGGCGTAGAAGGTACAACACGTAAATACGTGGTGGATCGGCGACACTTCATTATGCGTAACATGCCTTAACAACAAAGAGAGCTGCTGATTGATTATAAACGTAGTTTAACACATTCATTTGTCTCTGTAATTACGATGTTCATTGTAGAGAGAAATACGGTACTATAATAAACGGGGTAACGATATCGAATAACGAAACTTCAGTTCAGTTCGTTTCGAAAATACGGTTTAGTTTTCACGGAAGTAAGGGTGGAAAAAATGCTAGTCAATATTACTGTTTCAGATTCAGTGGTCTGAAGTGACAATTTGTTTGCTATTTGTTTCATCTCGCAACCATTACAATGAGATGGCTCTGGGCGTAAATTGGAGTTGCAGATAGAAAATTAATGTACATTCATTGTTGCTTGTTGTTGATGCGATGAAGACTCTTCAGATTCTGGTCTGTCTTTCAGATATGCGAATGAATTGACAAATTTCCAATTACATTATTTCATTTTTAGCAAAGAGAGAGGCATCTTCTGCGTGTAGAAGTAAGGTACAGAGAGTAGGGTGACTTATCACTTGACGAGAACAAAATTTTTTTCCTTCTTCTTCTTCTTTTTTTTGACAACAGTAAAATAGCAGTCTCGAATTGACAGCTTACTGCGTTGTGCAAATTAGGCCCCTGTCATTTTTTGTGCTACAATATCGAAAAAGAGATAGGCGTCTGGAAAACCTGCCTGTTGTAATGATTGTCTGCTTATTTACAGGCAACAGTTGAATAAGTGCAGAACTTTGTGTGTTTTTAACAATCACGGTTCCGTGCATCGCTAATGTATTCTCGGAGTACAACGAACAAGATGCGAGTTTTCTCAATTTATTTATTTCTGTTAGACGCTCTACATGTTTCAGACGGGGTTTTCGTCCATCATCAGGAGCTCAAAACTGCGCATACAGCTTCAGGCATTTGTCAGACTGTTACTGCTACCTGCTGCAAGTCTGGATGGAATGTTCCATCCCGTCCAGACTAGCAGTAGCAGGTAGCAGTAACGGTCTGACAAATGCCTACGCTGTATGTGCAGTTTTGAGCTCCTGATAATGGACGGAAAAACCGTCTGAAACATGTAGAGCGTCTTACAGAAATAAATAAATAGGCAAAACTCGCATCTTGTTGGTTGTACTCTGAGAATATTTTGTGTGTGTTTGTGCGTGGGGGGGGGGGGGGGGAGTTCCGTATTTGTATGCGTTATTATGCGGAAAGCGAGGCTTGTGGAAGGTGAGGGGATCGGCGGGCATTACACAATTAATTGGGGCTTTCATTTGTAATAATTATAATGCAGTTGTGGATCATACGGAACCGAGGCTGTTGCGAAGAGACGGGATTCAGTTCAGTTTCACGAGCTCACGGTATTAATTTGTCGGTCCTTGGTTAAATTCTAAGGAAGTGTTTCATATCAAATTTGTATTTAAAAGTAAAGGTAAAGTAGCCCTGTGCGTAATTAACACCATGCCATGAAGACTTTATGAGGAATGGGTATTTTGGCCAAGGTTGTTACTCCGCGTATGAGGAAAATGTTCCGACAAATCACAGATTATTTGTACTAAGAGATAATGACATTTATAAAAGGGTTTGTCAGTTGGTTGTTTATAAAATAACTTCGTTATCGCGGTTAATGTCTTCATCTCTTTTTGTTGTGACATTTAACATTATTTCCATATTTTATCATGTCAAATGTATTGCTGTGATTGGTAGCCAGCTGCAGAAATTGGTACTAAGTATCAGACTTGTTTGGTTAAGTATACTCATTGCCACAATAAATTAAACTGAACCACGGAAGCTGAAATGGCGTCTTAGTCACCAAACATATATCAGAAGTTCATTTTTCCCTGTTATTACATTAGATTTTCGTCCCCATTGTCGCTACAGAAGCCGGAGCACTTGGCAAATATTTAACAGTTAGTGAATATCATTAAATACTAGGATACCTGATTTCGAGATAGTCAGTGAAATTAATCCAACTCATCACACACCTTTCATTTATATTCGGTTTTAATATTATCTTCCATTTATGGCGTCAGGTCACTTCGTGGCCACATTCCGGCAAGCATACAATGGAAGAGACCAGATATGAACGCAGAATTTTGTGCGAAAGTCTCCACTGAATTGGTATACAAGGGAGACCGAGATGTAGACATGTGTATGATATTGAAATGGATCTAAAGTAGACGGACAAGTTGTGAGAATCGCAGGTTAATGAAAATGGCTAAGAATCTGGTCTAGTGTGCGGGGCTTATTATCAGCGGTGCTGAATATCTGGGTTAGCTGGCGCACCCTTCTTTATGTACTGAAGGAAGCAAAGTTGGTGTACGACATTTATAAACGATATTTCCAATTATCTTTCAAAATGTTTTACGTGAATTTTCGCCTCCTGACACTCTGCATGGCATATGAGCACTTGTTTCATATGAATAACAGGGGAGGTCGTGGCTGAGAAGGACAATTTGAGAAGTTTCAAATTTACCCTGAAACTTCTTGGGTTATATTTGAAGATTATGGCTGAAATTGACCTTAGGTATGCTTGTCGTTAGAAACTGGTGCCACCAGAATACAAACTGCTCATTTAAGTCTACACCAGACCAAATACCCTTTGTAATAATCCCCAATGTGAAATTTTCAGGAGTACCAGTTACGTTATTGACGAACGTGCTGTTTTTATCAAAACGAAATATTGTTTATGATACAGTTGCCGACAACCTAAAGGTAGAGGACATGTGTATATTACATGGATCTTAAAGAATGAGTGCATGAGAAAAGTGGGCTGGATTTTTGTGACCTGAAGATAGTGTAGTGGCGGTTTATATGCAGGTGGTAATGGAACTTCAGACTCCATAAGACAGGAGGAAAAACGACAGTCTCTTAACTTTTCAAGAAAGAATATACTTGATCCAATCGGTTAAGCATGCAGTGCCCTACAACATGCCAAGAACCGATTAGTATGCAGAACACCGTGTGCGCTTTAATACGCGCATCGACTTTTTGTCATTTCTGCAGTACGTGATATCGGCTGGAATACCAGATGATTTTTAGTGCACGTTTTGCAATATGATCGTCACCACAACCCCCGGTTCTGCTTCACGTGGTTGAAGCTTGGGTTTGGTCGTCTTATTCGTTACGAATCTTATTCGGGCGATAGACAAGTATTAACACTCGGCAAAGGGGCTGGTAATATTGACTGTGATTTTTCGTGATTTTCCTCAGTCTTTACATGAAAAGTATTTGATAAAACCTGAATATAGCCCATGACCATGAACCACATTATTAAAAATAACCTGTATGTAACGAATTCATTACAAAAACTGTCGTTGTTGGGTTTATAATAAGGACAATACTTCCGAGACTGCCTCAATGAAAGGGTGTGGACGTGGAAGTACGAAGGGTACGAAGTTGTATTAATGTACATTCAGCGTGAGAAACAACGATGGAAAGCGACATACGTGAGATTAATTTCATTTGAAAAGCAAACAGAAATCCATTACACCGCGGCTCCAGTCTGTTATACTTAATCTCTCCCATATATCTTACGCCAAATTTTGTGTATTCTGGGTACGTTCTGTTGGGAAAGTCTGTGACTTGGGAGTCGAATGGAATTGATGATTGTTGTTCGACTGGACGACGGACCCAAACCTCATTCTGTCTGGAAAGTACACGTGCCGGAAACCGAGTATTGAACTTTCAGAATGCAATTCCGACACTTTACAATTGTACAGACAACGCGGTAAAAATAAAGAAATAAAAGAATGTATTATAGATCAAAGAACTTTAGTGGCGGGGGCTGAACAGGAAACAGGCATTTCAAAGGGAACGTTGGAGAGCAAAAGTAGGGGTGAGTGGTGAGGGGAGGGTGTAGGGTTTCCGAAGTTTGATACGTAAGTGCAAGTCGGAATGCTGTTCAAGATGCACCATGAAAATGTGATTCTTTGCAAAAAGCCTGTTCTGTCAGGGTTCCAAGAAGCAACTACATGTTCAAGGTCATACGTCAAACATTAAGGTAAAGACTTAAAATTCTTCGAAAATTTTCCGATAAATTGAATTGTATAGTGTAAAAGAGTCTTACTGAAGAAAGACTGTGTTTTACAAAAAATACATTTTTGGAAGTGTAAAGTTTGTCGAACATTGGGCTTGCCTGAAATTGATCGTACAGATAATTTTACAGAGGAGAGGAACATCTCATTTCTTTATACAGGTCTCAAGACCTTTACACAGAAAGCAGAATTATCACACCTACAAAAATACGTTAGATCACGTGTGGTGGAACACAGTAAACTTTACAGAACAAAATAATTCTGTGAATCTTATGCTTATTGGACCTTGCGTCATTGTGATAGTTGAAGAATAAAATAATTCTGTATTTGTTACGCAACGTACTTCTTTTCCGACGAGAGTTGTGCCTTTTTTTTTTTCAGGATTTGTTTCATATTCTATGTGTACAGGACAGCAGGAGAGTTTGTTACACTGCACAATCGCAAGGAAAGCAGAGTCGTGTTTTAACCTATTGTCTTACCTGATATGAATTAACATTAAATTTTCTGTATTTTGCAAGCAGAAGATGAGAATATTTATGAATTTTGTGTAGTTATCAAAACAGATATATTTGAATTTCAAATACAACATTTTCTGACGTCTTTTTAATTTTCTGATGCTTGTGAATGTCTACCACTTGTTAGGACCTAAATTATTATATATTGCTATATTCATTTGAGGCTTCAAAATTTACATTTAAATATTTAATAACCCTAATAAAACGTCAAAGGACTCCTCCCCCAATTAACAACTACACTTTTGGTATTTTACTACCACCTACTGTTGCATTATTGCCGTGAGTTAAAGCAGGGTTTATAAAAAATTTTATAATTAAATTTTTTGTTACTTCTGGAAAGAGAGAGACCTCGGATTACATGTTGAATTTTTAAGTAATTTTACGTTTCATTACATTTTCTATAAACTAGATGAATATTTGATTCGTCAACATCAGGCTTGCTATAAATCTACACAAACTGGAATTATTTACAGCCAAATTCTCGCTACATTTTAATCATGTACAGACTTGCGGTACGTCACTGCAGGTGACAAAACACAGTTGCTCATTAGTGCACGCAGCCTGCCAGTTTCCTGCTTGTGTTGATGTATCAAAGTTCTCAGACATGTTAATCTCCGCTCCAGCATTAAGACACGCAGACTAATCTCATCTTCGTCTCTGACTTCACCCCCCACAGAGATTTCCTTCTGTTAGCAACATGAGGCACTCCCTGGCATGCATTATCATTACCCAGATTCAGAACATGGAAGACGTGGATTTCACATTTTTGGAGTATTGTTTATAGTCGTGTGGAATACTGATTTCCCAAGGCTTTCCCTACAAGATAGCTGCATAATTTGCTTGATTCCTTGTCACTTTGAAGGACAATAAATTATTCACTATTCTTCAATTCTTAAGTTATATTATCTTGTAAATTTTAATTATAGCTTAATGCTGGTACACCGATTATAAATATTGGAGAATGTGTGTAAAGGTAAAGCAGTCCCGTTACAGGCCTGTAGTGGCCCAGAGGGTTCCAGGAAGTTAAGGTTCCCAGATTTCGTGACAACGGCACAGGATGGTGGTAAGGTTGTCAGCCTTACGCACCGGCCGCCTTTACCCCCAAGAAATACTCCTGGTACTCATTTCTGTTAGAGACTGAGTCGATCGGAAGGATTTTATATCAATGAAGAATCCCAATGGCACCAGCTAGGATCGAACCAGCGACCTTCCGATTTGTAGCACAGCACCTTAACCACTGTGCTACCGCTGTCCCCCGGAGAATGTGTGTAGATCTGAGAAATTCATTTTAGCCTTGTGTCTTCAAGCGAATTAGGCCTATACGACAACCTGAAACATCGATGTAATATGTTATATTACGAGCACACACGTTAAGTAATAGATGTTTGAAGACTATATAAATTGACCATTTTTAAATTACTGAATTAATTACCACAATATTTCTTTATTACATACTCCCATTTAACATTTCACTTCGCGTTTAATAATCCTCCCTGTGACTGTCTGAGCTCGTGTTTAGAATGGAAGAAAAGTGACATACTTTATAAGGGAAAAACCTTTCAAAATATCGAAGTGATGGGAGGGTAATATTTGGAGGGGAAAATCTGTCGTAGAATTGAAGAGACGGGAGGACAATATTACAGCATGTTTTATAAGAACGGCTTATGAATGTACAAAAATGAATTCAATAAGAACACGATCAATTTCGATGGTGGAAATTTGAGTTAAGATTCTCCAAACCGTTTTTCATTTACCGAACTATTATTAACTCAGTTAAGTGAACAAATGAGTACGGAATATCTCTTACAGAATATCCCTTGGTATGGACACCATTACTTATATACAGTAACTTAATGCAGTTTAGACCTACGAGGCACAATTTTCTGTTAGTTCAAACGGCAAGTCGAGAATATCTGACAATATTTATTTTACTCGGTAACATTCTGCTTCGCAATTTTCCCCGTTCCGCAGTCCGTGACCTCTTCATATCCTATCCATGTACCCTCAACCAAAGCAGGCATCTTCTTGTACTTCAGGAAAACTCATCCTTCTTCCTAACAACAGGCCGTCAACGGAGTTGCGGTGACGTCGATAAAATGTAATAAACTGGACAATTTGCTCCTGCAGCAGGTGGAAGAGATACAACTTTTTTGGACAAAATTATAAAACTTAACGGAAAAGTACTTCTACTTTTATAACAAGACTGGCAAAAATTACAATTTAATAACTATAAATATAGTTTGTTAATATTGTTATATGTATGTTATGTTGTATGGCAGAAAGGAGTTGAAATAGATGGTTTTTGGGTGGCATTCCATTCAATATATTTTAGAAAAGCTGTCATATTATTAACGTTATTGTATTTTGATAATTTAAAATTCAATATATGAATCAGGAAATTGAAATATATTGAATTTTAAATGTTGAAAATACAAAAACGTTAATAATATGACAGTTAGAAGCAGCACAGATGAAATTTTTGAGACAATTTCTTGGAATAACAAAACTAGATAAAGAAAAGAATCAATGTATTAGGCAAAAAAACTGGAGTACAGAACATAGCAAAGGAAATAAAACAGTATCAGAAAAAGTGGCTACAACATGTACAGAGGATAGATACAAACAGACTACCAAAACAAGTACTACAATATAAACCGAAAGACGAAGGAACATAGGACGACCGAGGAAGAGATGGAAGGACTAAATTCTTCTTGAGGATCAAGGAACAGGAAACACGCCTAACACTTCAGGAACATGATGATGATGATGATGATGATGATGATGATGATGATGAAAATTGAATATATTCTGAACATGGCTTTCAGAGTGCACGTAATGTCAATTTGATGTACGAAAATTTCTGTAAATTATTACGTACCACGAATGATCGTATTTAAATTTTGTTCATAATCACAAATCTCTCTCGCCCTTGACGTGCTACACAGACCGACATTTATGGTTGCGTGTTTGCGTGTGTAATATATGTTCTGTAATTTGTCGAAACATGTCGCTGAGATTACTGTCGGCCTGTTTTATAGGTTCATTTAACGATGCTACCTGATGTTATAGGCAAACAGTATATGAAGCACCATTTTGTGAGACGCTGCATTTGATATTTAAACATATTTCAGATGAAAATATTTTCCTACAGTCACTAAAACCATTAAGACGAAGAACTCGAGAGCTAAAAATTAATTTCTGGACTGTATTTTCTAAATTACGTAGTTAATGGCGGGTGAAACAAGCATTTGTTGTAATTTTCGAATCCAGGAAGTTTTGAAATTTAATAGATTCGATTTGAAATCGATATTTTAATTTGTGCGTAATTTTAGTACGTTACAGGAGAGTGCGTTTGTGTCATGGTAAAGGAATAACAGCAGAAACACGTTTTGGTAGGTTTTAATTATGTAAGAATGTTGTATTATCCGAAAGCTTACGTAACATTGGGTGGACCATGAGTTTTACTGTGTAAAATATAGTTGCATGAGGGCAGATGGGTCGCATTTTTTAAATTATAATTAGTACACTTCATATTATAGAAGAATAAATAAAATTAATGGGTATCTTGTTTGTGAGACGGACGCCGGGGAATTGCCCAGAAAGGAATAAATTACAATTACAAGAAAATGTACACAGTACTGTTTTGCTTGGGTGTTTTTACCTTTTGTACGTACATGTGGTATTGTAACTTGTCTCGGGTGGTTTGTTGCTAGTTTTAAGTTGTCTTGTGTGTAATTGTTGTTGGTTGAC
>Ga0123357_10003821_pt1 | contig 17435 bp, 9 predicted proteins | sample TergutEmb28metaG_FD_89873 | JGI IMG/M metagenome (GOLD analysis project Ga0123357, IMG submission 89873) | Embiratermes neotenicus P4 segment gut microbial communities from Petit-Saut dam, French Guiana - Emb289 P4 | ecosystem: Host-associated > Arthropoda: Insects > Digestive system > Gut ... | reverse complement strand
GTTAGATTTGTGAAACAAACTGCATTTTGAAGAGGAAAAAACGGAGAGTATATACCGTGTTTAAAATATTCAGTACCTATATTTGTTGAATAAATATATAAAATGAAATGTTTAGAGGCTAGCGGTGCGGTGTGACCACTATAGTCGTCGTTAGGCGTCAAAGGGTTAAAATACCTTAGTATTAAACTGCAAGGACAAAATTCAAATAAAATTTTCCCATAAAGGCACTAGTCTACTGTCAAAAACATTTGGAACTGTAATGGTACCAAACGGTTGACTGCACGTCTTGTAGGAAAACGACATATGTAGGCAGCACACTGTCTTTTCTAGTATTCATGTGTCTTGCGTTGTATTTCATTTCATCCAGGAAGAACAAGGACACAAGCGACTACGACTCTCAACTAAACACATTATGGTGACGACGTTGGCCCGAGTTCCTCAATCTAAGAATTCCGTACCTTCATTTGCATTGAATTTGCCTCTTTTTCTCCATGGTTGTTTCCCGGACCCGGAAACGGAAGGGAAGTAGCTTTCTGCCTTCGAATAAGCAGCGTAATGATGGAAGACTGGAAGGTTGAGACGAAAAATTAACAAGACTGTGGTTGTTGACAGGAGGTTAATTATGAAAATGAAGGCGAAGACACGTTCTTCATCCCACCAACACCGCCTGACTGTTAAACACTCCAACAAACACTGAGCAAACTGGAATTGTTTGCACTGAGGGATGCAGTATCTAAGGAGGAAGCTGTTGAAAGAAAAAGGAACTAAACAAATACATTCTGCCATTCAAATCGTAACACTGCGCCTTGTTTGTTTACTTCTTTACTCAGTACGAAGACAGTGTAGCTTAGTCGGTATCGTGATTTAGGTTACGGTATGGACCGTCCGGGGTTCGAATCTGGCAAACGGAGAGTGGTTTGTTGACGAGTTCTGTGTTGGGTCTAGTGCGTGTGTGTTTGATTTCCTTCGCTTTTCTACTCGCGGTAGGGAGACACTCGACAACGAATGAACGTCAAAATATTGCTGTTTGCTATTTCTATCTAAGAAACCCACGTATATCAGCTTTTGAGATCCACGAATCTACGCTGAACTGTCATTAGTGGAGAAGGACGTTCTATTGTTGCAAGTCGGCGGTCCAAAGTGATAGGTTGATATAAAATTCCAGGACACTGCAAGTATTGAGTATATTTTATTACAAACATGGTGGGAAGATGCAATATAAGAATCAAAGTGGTGAGGTTTTCGCAGATCCGCCTCAGTGCTGCTGAACTAGGACTACGGAGGGTGCGCACTGGAAATCTGCCGTCCGAGGCCATAAATTCGGTCCTGACTCAACTACGAAGCTGTGCGGGAGATCAAAAGGAAACGTGAGCAGCAATATATCGATACCCTGTTGCTAAAGGAGTCTCCCTTGTCACCACCACAATCCAACAGCATGTACCGTCTCACCTGACAGTCGCTGGTTATCGCACCTTGGTGTCCTACGACGGACAACTCTAAAAACCTATGTTTGCAAGGGCACAGGCCATCCTATCCAAGCATGTCCCTTCAGATGTCCAAGATTCGCTGCGATGAGAGCCTCGCCCCAGTCACGGGCTGATGTCGCGGCTGGGTTGTCGGCGGACACCCTGGCCTTTCTGCCGGAAGATGTGGCCGCTCCACAAGCTCCCCTCTCCTTAGCGTGATGGTCAGTTTGGGAAATGTGGGGCACCCACCTTGTTCATTCACGTAAGACACAGTAAGAAACTGTACATTCAGTGGAAGAGGACGCCCCCTGGCAACCTCCGGAGAAATATGCTAGGCCACCTCCGGAAAAAATACGCTAGGCCGGCCACTTGTACATGCACACACCTCACCCATGGGGACGCAGAGTAGTGGGAGGACTCAAGTGACGGAAGCAACGCAGCAGTCCGGATACGCACTCCACGCCTCGTCATGGTTTCACTCGACCAAACTGCGAGAATTACCATCAGTATATGTTCTTCGAGGATACGACTGTGTATGTTGACAGATCTCGTCCGTAAACGAGACATTAACAGCCTACTCTCGTAGGAGGTACGTAACAACCGTGGACGTGCATAACATCATCGGATACACAACACATTTCATCGCTGGCAACACACGTCGATGGATAGCCATTTTGGCCTAAGAGGGCACTGTATTAACAAGAGTTACGGTCCACGGGCATATCCTTATTCTTCCACGACCAATCCCCCCCTTTACGTGAAGGAAACGGTCCGTTTTCGTCCAAGACCAGAAGGTATAATATCCTTTCTGATCCTCGGATCGTAACTTGTGAATGAGTATAATGCAGCTGCGTACGACATTTGTTTCGCATGGCAGATGATTGTTTAAAATAAAATTGACCAAATTCAATGGGAAATCCTTTATTAAAACAAGGTACTAAAATAATATAAGAATTTTTTATCAAGCAGTGTAGCCTTACTTTAATTAAATTCTTAAGATAAGTATAATTACATCAAGCACTATAATCATATAACAGTTTTTAGGCGCTTTCGCAAAATTGCGAAAAGCGACTATTAGCTTCGTCATGTCTGTCTGTACTTCCCCCCGCATGGAAACACTCGGCTTCCACTGACGGGTTTTCATGAAATTTTGATCATACCTCGCTCAATTCTGCTTAGTATAAGAAATGTCTCAGAAGAAAGTAGAACAGAGAACAAAAACACATTTTTTGTTCAATAACTTTTTTTAAAGTCGTGCCGTTTATGAGATAATGTGGAAAAATATTGTAGATCCGGACAGGCCACAGACAATACGGCGCATGCACACTGCATGCTGGATAACTAAGGCTGCACATACACACACACACACACGCACACACGCACACACACAAACACACGCGCGCGCGCAACGCACCCACGCACGCACACACCTATACGCGCGCGCACACACACACGCGCAAACACGCAATCGCGCACACACGCACGCGCACACACAAATACACACGTGCGCACCCACGCGCGCACAAACACAAACACGCGCACAAACACAAACACGCACGCGCGCACCCACACGCGCGCGCGCACACGCGCACGCACCCACGCACGCGCGCGCACACGTGCACACAAACATGCACACACAACCACGTGCGCGCGCAACCACCCACGCACGCACGCACGCACACGCACAAACATACACACGCAACCACGCACACGCACGCACACATACGCACGCGCACACACACAAACGCGCGCGCACCCACGCACGCACACGCGCACACACAAACACGCGCGCGCACACCCACGTACATACACACACAAACACACAAACACACGCGCACCCATGCACGCATGCATACGCACACACAAACACACACACACGCAAACACACACGCGCGCATCCACGCACGCACGCACATGCACACACAAACACGCGCGCGCACACGCACCCACACCTACACGCACGCACAAACACACACAAACACACGCACACGCACGCACGCACGCACGCACAAACACACATACACACAGGCAGCGCTAACAAAACAATTCTATCCAAGAATAAAAGACACTCAAATCGAAAATAGACATAACCTCAAACTTCACAGCTATGGTTTCAGGACACGGTAAAACTACAGCCTACCTACACCGATTCAAATTACTGGAAAGTGCAACATGTCCTTGCAACAAGGGCGATCAGACTACGGACCACCTGCTATACCATTGCAACCTACTTCATCAACAGAGGGGAAAACTCGTGAAGGATACACAACAATATGGAATCTGGCCAATAAGCAAGCACGATTTATTAACTAAACATTTGAAAGCATTTATGAAATTTACAAATTCAACAGACTTTGACAAATTATAACGGTGACGGTGTAATTACAGAGTACTAAGAGATATCATGCAATGGCTATACATTGTGAAGGGAATGCAGCGGCCGACTTCTAGAGCAGAGACAGACCCTGCATCCCCTACCTATAACCAAGAATAGATAAATAGTCACACTATAGTATGTAGTATCACCTCTGGGTGATGGAGCATACTTAATAAAAACACACACACAGCATATTTACATATGTCTTATTGTTTTCCAAGGCAACAATGATTACACCCAGACGTATTTCGGCACAACACTCCATCTTCCAGCGAGTATCGTACAAGAAACTACTGCCGTCGCAATGTACATTGTGGTCTTAGATTTAATGAAAGATATTGATAAAAAAACGAATAAAAATAATACAAATTAATTAAAACCGTCAGTGGGATTCACGCATTTTCTTATTTTGCACATACAAATTGTGGGATCCATTTTACTTTGCTGAGGTAATCCATGCTAGTGAACTAACAATACGGCTTACAACCGGTCACTCCATCACACCGGACGCAAGTACGCCACGAAGCGATCGAACAGTGCGGAACCCCATGCCATTCGTAAAGTTACATAATTCACTACAAGAGTGGACGTTCATGACAACACATACAACAACGTGTAATACGGCGAAACTCTTCTTTTCCTTTTTTCTCTTTCTTCTCGTCCTCCTCTCCTCGTTCTTCTTCCTCTTCCTCTATGGCGCTTCCGACCGTTTTTGGGACCATGGCCTCGCCAATATCCTTCTTCCAACATCCTTCCTTTCTTGTTACCGCCTTCAATTTGGGTTTTTGTAGTAAATGTGCAGCGCCCCCCCCCCCCCATATAGCATCCGCACATCATCTAACTCTCGGCTTTCTGACGGGCCTTCCTCCTCCGAAACATCCTCACATTAAAACTTCTTTGGATACGAAGATCAGTCATCTTTACCATGCAGTCTCGTCAGGCGCAAAAATGTTGAGAGTACAACCTCATCATACAATTTGTAAATCTGCTCCAATCTAATTCTACACAAGTCCTTCGCCTGCGTAAAAGAATGTATTTTCTGAGGATTTTCCCGTCAAATGAGTCTATCATATTAACGGCTTTCTACGAAAGAGTCCATGTTTCACTACCGTACAAGGAAATGCTGCGGATACGTTTGCAAATGCTGCGGATACGTTTGCAACTGCATTACTCAAAATCTGCAGCTAGTGGCACGATGTTTATTCTGCGGTAAGGAATAAAAACAAGCACTTCTAGCTGCTTCGTTTCGGCCTCATATTTCCCCTGGCTTGTGAAGCAAATTTATAAACCACCTCAATTCTATAATCATCCACATTCATACTCTTTTCCAGATACCTTTTTTTTTTCGAATTACATACCGGATACGCACATTTCAACAGTGTTCTTAATAGTGAGGACTACTTTAGTAGGAAAAACGAAATGAATCCATGCCGATGTTACGCGAGTAAAAACAGGAAAATAAAGTGACTCACACGAAAACTCAGTTCTTTTAATACTTCCATTTATTTTAATTGTGCAAAATTTGTGAATAGCTGTACTAAATTTTAAAACACGTAACGAAGTTTGGTATGAAATAATGTCCAAGTAGTGTTTGTACTGGTTGAATTATTTAGTGATATTTGTGTAATACCATATAAGGCTAGAATATACAACGGTATTTTCACTGGTTCTTTGTTTATTTAACGACATTTTATCGGCTATCAACAGTCACAGCCCAATGAAAGGACAACTTAAAACCTGGCATCTGAAGAGGCATATTTTAGGGAATTATCCTAAATGCTTCTGGCATAAAGGACATACAGCTCAAAATTACGTCAATCTGGATACCCGGTCCGTGGTCTCAGAATACTGGGCAGGATTGCTCACCATGAAGCCACTATGCTTAATAATTTGTGATTTCTTAATGACTCTGTGAATGTGTGCCTTATCACACAACTTTTATAATCAGTCGAAGTGTTTTATGGACTTTTGTAAGGATTTAGGGTGCTTTGCACTTTGAACGTTTTAATACTGACAGTATTCATATTGGCATCTCAACAACTTTTGGTGGTTATTCGCGTCTTAATTTTCTGAATTGGCACATTAGGGCTACTGATTGTAGGATCCCGAGTGCCTGTGATGAATTGATAGTGAAAACTAACAAAAGTTCTTAAAACGAATTTTGTGCACAATCCAATTCAACACGGTGACAGATACGTACGTACACATACAATTCTTCTATTAATCTTTAAAGTATACTGGTTACGTGATGCACCAATAAGTTTAACATTCAACAATTGTAATCTCTGCCCACACTGCATTTATGTGTTTTGTATTCATCTCAGAATAAACAGCGACTTGTGCCCCATACAACATAATTGATTAGTTTTTATAACCGAGATGAAAAGTGTTTACTGCACGGTACGAAATGGGTCTTCAAATAAAGCAGTCCGCGTTTCGTCTTTAAATGGTTAAGCATATATTTTTTATGAAATGTTTTACGATGATATACGGAGCATCTTTTGTGCTACAAAAATATCAAACATGGCAATTGTGCAATTCTTCAAAGTGACGTGTCATAATTTTCAGATAATAAACAACTACACCATCGAAAAATACGCATAACAAATCACACGCTAAGTTCTATAACTATTAATTTATAATTTCTAACCGCCTGCAAACTACATTTGCTAGCCTCTTCTGATGAACATGATCCTTGTACACTGAAATATTACTTAGGGCTCCTAGCTATTTCATTGTAGTAACAGCTAAATCTAATGTATCTTCCCTCCCCCCAACTTCTCTCTAAGCCCAGAGGAAAGAAATGAGAGAAACGGCAGTTTCTTTACAGCTTTTAAATTGAACCATTATAGTAATTAAACTACGCATCTCTGTAACCCTTAAGCTGCAGAAATGAAACCTAGCGGAAGAGATAACGACTTAAAAAGGGGAACTTCGTAAAGAAGAACTTAAGGACCAAAAAATTCTCCTCCTCTGTTCTAACATCCTGTTTTCTCTAACTTTCTGCGTATAGAGTTAATTCTTGTCTAATGGGAATCCCCTGCACTTCCATAACATGTGAGTTGTGGGATATTTTCAAGTTCAGTACTTTAGATGCTCGCGATGCCATGGCAACGACATCACGCTTCGATAGCCAAATGTTAATGGACCTAGTAAAACGTCAGTAAGTTTTTTCTTTCCGAGTAACATTTAAACCTCTATAACTCCAGAGATTTAATCTCAACCCTCTTGGAAATTTTCAACTCTACAATAGTACCATACCATTTTTCTCGAGCTAATGTGGACGCCCGGAAGGGGCAAGAAGATATTAAAATGACGGAAACTAATTTCCTTCTCATGGGACCTAATCATTACTATTAAAAGTCACCTTCACTTACTAATGGTTCTATAAAATATTCATATCCGCTTCCTTACAGTCTGCTGTTCCAGAAGTTGTTCTTCTATGAAAAAAAAGAGGGCAAAAATAAGGGGAGGGTTATTTTATTCACTAATTTTGAAAAAATCTCAAGTCAGCATTCAAACAATTCTTCTGTCCTGACAAAAGATCCAGAAAGATCCTCCCGAACTTCGGTATACTTCCATCAGACTACAAAAAAAGCCTCATCGCAGAAGACACCAATCTTCCAAGTCACCGCCGCGACAACGCCAAATTTTCCATCCACAGAACCGTAAGAAACAATGTTAAAATACTTAAGCTACATACTTATAAAATACGCTAGTTTTTCATAAGATTGATTTCGCGGCAATTGAATTTGGTACAAATTTTCGGGTGACAAACCTAATGAATTATGTTCCAATCGATGTCATTCTCTGATAAATGGTGGGCAATTGCCTCCGCAACTTTGGCGTTCGATTCCGAACTTAGGCGTCTGGTCGCGCAAGATAATTTTATCAATTCTACGGATTTTTGCGAAATTTTATAGTCCATACTTGCAAATGAAAATTCATGTTAACACTTTAATTTGCAATGGTCATCACACATGCCATATGGTTTTACGTCAAGGAATTCATGATTTCGCCCGCAAAGAAAATTTGTTGATTTCAACTGGTTCTATACTAAACAACGTCAATTCCCAAAATGAATTAACTTTATAAGTGAAAGAAGACGCTAACTTGATTTTATAAGTAAATATTATTCAGACCAGTTCATTTAAAGAAAACCCAAAATGGTGCACAATTTATCTTCAGTATATTTCGTCAAACATCTCAATATGTTTCGGGCTAACTAAAACCATCATCGGGAGGTACACCGTATGGATACAACAATAGGTACCTATTGTTGTATCCATACGGCGTACCTCCCGATGATAGGTTTTAGACACGCCCGAAACATGCAGCGGTGTTTGACGAAACGTACTGAAGATAAATTGTGCATCAAGTTGGTTTTTCTTTAAATTAATATATCGAGATGCACGATCAACAAAACATAAAATATTCGGATCAGCTTCGTGTGTTAATGGGTTAAACGCCAGCAAAGTAACTAATGGATTACATGACAGTCTTCTTGAAAAAAGCTGATATTTAAACAATTCGTCAAAAAATTTCATATTTATAGTGAGATTAATATTTCAAACTCAAGTCGAGAAAAACTTTCCATTGGCTCTAAATTTACCCAGTTAAATCCAAACACGTCCTATTGCCATGCCATCCCTTCAGAAGTTTTAAGCCCACCATTTTCTATAGATTCCATCATTTTGTCGATGTCGGTCACATGTTCTGCCTTCATTTAGTCCACCTAATGGTTAGTACAAATTAAAAGGCCTTTCCTTATATTTACGCCTAATTCGCTCCCTTCCTTACTAATTCGTATTTTTTACGTACATATGTTCTCCTATTCTCAGACAAGGTAATATTCTTCTGGGATGTGATAACGTACGATGTGGTACATACGTACCGACATTTCAGAGGAGCTTTCGGCATCCAACTTCAGTTCAGAAGACGAACGCACCAAGTTACTCTGAAGCATCAGACAATAAGGCGCCACCCTAGGGAAGTCGGTTATCTTCATAGTCAACGCCGTGAGAACGACAAACTCAGGTTACTATCATATTCCATAAATTAAAGAAAATCGTTCTCTTGTAGTGCTCGTTCGTGCTTCCTATGCTTGTATTTCGCATTTTTTCTGTATTTAATCCCCAGCATTCTGCTATTTTTTAAAGACCGCAGATTGGGACATAATCTTACATGAAGTAGAGTGTGCCGACATTGAGTGTTACTCGTGCAACACTTCGCATGCTTCTGTCTTTAATTAGCTTGGAGGGAAGAGGTACTCATGTAGGGGGAATGCACCCTATGAAGATTCCACTTGAACTAATCTGTAGCCGAGGTTGGAAACCACTCAAAGTTCGCTTAGACTTAAAGGTCTATTCGAGAAGGTTTATTATAGAACTCCTGGACGTGGGTGAGGGATCTCCCTCCACTTCTTGTCTTCAAGGTCCGGAAACTCAAACAAAACCTTACCGAAACGGCAAACAAATCCAAAACCATAAGCCAAGCTTGCATCCCATTCCGTGGAAATGAATACAGATGCAGAATATGAACTGGGCAGGCCTGTTGTTTCTGTGGTTTTCACACTAAGAATTGATTCATTTCCGAAATTGGCAGATAAAGGTGTGCTCTTTGCCGAGGGGAGAAGTAGGTTGTGGTAAGCCGTTGGAATGAAACAATAAGATTTATTGGTGCAACGTAATTTGGTGATGTTAACAGATCTTGTATGTCCGAATTCATGACCGAAAATGCTCAGTAAGGCTTGGAAAAATGAGTAAATATACTAATACATAATGTAAATTCCAGCTCTCATGTGGCTTACGAGATGTTTTAATTAGAAGAACGTTGCTGTAGCAACTGTTCTGCCTCACCATCAATATCAGGCATTAGACTGTGGTAGAGGCCTGTCCTCGTACTGTCTGAACTTAGACGTCATTCAGCTATCCAGTATTTCGAAATAATACGGAACGACATTAAAACATTTATGTAACTAAAACCATGTTACTTGCAAGACTTATTCTAGCAACCTGAAATTAATATAACACTAGTTGCATAATTTAGTGCGTATAGCACCTATAATATTATAATACCTGTACATAACAATGAATATAACAACATGCAACTCCTATACATAACAGACTGAATGTCAACGACGCGAGGTTAGTGTTTCTTACAACAGCGTCCAAGAAGAGTGCTGCTGTCTGGGATACTGCGCGTGCATTAAGGTATGCTGCTATCAACATTTCGTAGTAACAGGCGGCTTCCATCTTCGTGGCACCCTCAGTGTTACAAATCTGGACAAATGCTAGAAATGGGCTCTTGAACAAAGGGCAAGTTCGCAAAATTTGGGGGTTGAAATAGTGACGATAACAAAAACAGTAATAATAATAATAATAATAATAATACAATCTGGCTCACCTTCCTCAGTCGCTTCCCATGAAACGTAATTTACGGGAACTAACGTGCTGTGAGTGTCGTGAAGATAGAAAGAAGAACTATTAGGACGATTTATGTTTTAGTTCATTATCTGGACCTTTTCTCTGATTTATTACAAGTTATTGGGCGCTAATTTGTTACATGTTCTGCTGATATCAGTTAAACGTAGCACGGACCCCTTTGTCGTTTAGCGTCCTCACTGCACATTAAAATGTTGTGAAATTAGTCATTTATATAACACGAAATTTGGTATAACCGCTTAAATAAAGTAAAGCGCTTATTTTAACACTGCATCCTATAGCAACATTTACTAATTTCATGTTAGGGAATTTAGTCTGCAAATCAGGCCGAAATGAGAAGAAATGCGACCACGCGTCCTTTCTCAAGGAAACCCGAAATACTTGTGCGTCGTTCGCTCCAGTAAGCGCAAAGCTGGGTTCCCTTGTTCAAAAACTCTCCCTGCTCTATTTTTTCTCACTAGTCTGATTGATCCTATGTAAATTTTGCTACCCCGTAATAAGTTCAAAACTTTAAAATTTTTGTTCTCTCTCCTCATTGGTTCCCAGTGACTGACTGCGGTATCCCGTAACGTAATACAAACTCGTATGAGCGTCTTCTACCGGACAATTTTAATGTGCTACCACACCTAAAATGGTATCTACCCCTTCTTAATTTACATCCCGAAAAACCCTCACACTCTCGAATTTTTACTGTCCCCAGGAAACTTAAAAACACGATTAAATTAGACACTGACGAATGCATAACAAACTAAAATCCCCGTTGTACTAATATGCTGCATCTCCTGTCTTATGTTAACCTCTTACTTAGCAGTCTCTCCTACTTCACATTTAACTCCATTCTCCGCTCTTGTAACCTCTCTTCCTCCCTGGTACCATACTGACCTTCTGAGTTAACTACCAGATGCTGCTCACTTTCCTCCTAAAGTCTCAACTCCTTAATGTGCATGTTATTTGTTCTTTAAAAGGAGCAGGAGTAGTTACTATTTAGCGCCAAAGGCTGGAGATCATCTACATTATACATAACACTCGAGTTCCTAACTGTGGCAAAACCTTACTTTTTTAATGTGTATAGCCGACAGTGTGTGCAGTTAACAGAGGAGTTTAGGTGTTTAAAACTGCGATGAGAGTGCACTAAAAAGGGAGTACTTCTTTTCTCTATGTATAAACTAGTGTATAATGATCAGTGACGATCAATTCCGACTCGCCAGGTTATGGATTATGTTCCCTAGCCTGGGTTGCCAGACTGGGGAACCCACGACACGAGAGGAGTAAAAGAACGTTATACGTTTATGAGAACGGATTGTGAAGAACAGGAGGACAACTGCATTGGGAGACTTTCATTTCACAATTTGTCATTAAGTGGTTAGTTGTAAAATGTTCGCTCTTGTTGAAGCCCCAAGCACCCTCTCGTTGATATAAACACATACCATTACCTGATTTTCTGAATTACTGAACATGTATTCCTAATAATTAATGTAAAAATATTTTCAGCGCACCACTAGAACAATACATCAATTAGGGTCTCCAAATGAACTAGTAAGGAAATTCGATTACTCAGTGGAATTTAAGCCCCGACAGCTGACGATGGCCCTACATTTGGGCAATAAATCCGAATAGTAAGTATGTGTAGCTCCTCCTACGAGACATACGAGTGGAACTGGGAATGAGGAATTAGAAAAGACATAACCCACCGTCATCACATCTATTTCAACCCTACCCAAAAGAACGACGGTTCTTCGACAATACAATCACAACCCAAAGCTAATGAACATCAGTCTAACTGCATTTCCCTATTATTTCCCTAGATATCTTCATAGTGTGTTGCTTAGGCAAGGTGCAATTTCACATTTCCTTTCGAAGCGAAAACTGTCCCGGTTGCTTTTACACTACTTACCGCATCGCACGTCATAGCAGCGGGTAGCTGTCGGACAGAACCGCGACCAAGTGCCTCCCGCTTCCTTTGCGCGGAGAACAGGCGCAGTTCCTTGCGTTCCTCGTCCGAAAGGCTGTGGCAGTAGCGCACCTCGTTGTCATGGGGCGGGAGCTGGTGTAGCAGTTGTCGCACACGGTACCTTTCTCCAACAGAGTTGACATAAGGAACCTTGTCCTCTGGAAGCGCAGAAAAATACACGTGCACCTGCAGAAATAAAGCAAAATCCGTTACTGAGGCGAAAATATCAGAATCAAACGCAGGGAACAGGATAAGGGAATTACAATTTGAGGTAATATCAATAGTCACACGTTGGGGCGAAGATGATTCAATCAGAAGCGGCAGTAGAGGCAGCGGGATCAGAGGCAGGAGGCAATAATATCAAAACTGGAAGGTGTGGTAAGGATAACGAAATCACAAACTTGGGCAATAATATTAAAATCAGATCTGTGGTAAAGACGACGGAATCAGAGGTTTGGCAATAATGTAAGATTAAGGTCCTGCAGTAGCGACGGCGAAATGAGAATATGGGTCAATAATGCCAAAACCATAGGCCGTGGTAAGGACAAAGGAAAGAGAAACTAGGACAATACTATCAAAATCAGACACTGCTTCTTGACTAGCCGCAGAACCAGTTAGCTTCTCAAGTAAGTAATATATATATATAGGAATCAGATACTATGCTAGCAAGAACGGATTCAGAACCTGGGGCAATAATATGACGATATTGTGAGGAACACATCTAAACTTGAAGCGCAGCTAGGCAGTGGTTACATGTACAGAATACGGCCTTGCATCATCGTGCATTAGCAGCACGTAGGCAGGCCAGGCCTATGACGTTGAATTTCTTCCTGAATGCGTTGTAACGTCGCCTGACTGGCACCTGCGGTCACCGAAGCACCAAAGAGCATGTCATCGTTAATGTCCCAGGAGCCTGTTGTCACCGCCTTCCCCGCGCTCAGGGTTGTTTTGAACTTCCTCTGTGCAGGCTATGTGTAATGCTTCCGTACCAAGGATTCCATCTTCTCCGGACTGTAGTGGTACATCCACGTCTCAACGCCGGGGACGTTAAGCAACGAAATTATCGCCTTCGTAACGCTGGAAATTATTTAGCTTTACAACAGCCGATACGTCCACGGACGCTCCTAAGCACTGCCGCATGAGACGCTGAATGTCAGTTTTAACAGCTTAAGCGATACTAGTCGGCCCGCCCGCATTACTTCGTCGGTGTTCTTGACAAACGTATTTGATGTTGACGAATGGCCATTATGTCCTCGTCCACAACACTTGCCCGGCCACTTACAAAGATACGCCGCCACTGCCGCATCTTCTTGACGGATCACATCTGGATCACATCTGCACCATACGGCAACAATGTGCCTGTGTATATTCATAGGTTCCGTGTTTGTGTCCAAAGCAATCAGATGAAAACGCGCAACTCTTCCCTTGTCCACTCGATCACTAGGGCCTCCGTTCTAAAAAGGAACCTATGCCGACGTTGCAGTTCCAGGACTGCCGAAGATGTGATGTGTTGATAAGTGTCTGTTTCCGCACTGCAATACGTGTACATCAGTTCCTACTACGCAGTGTTCCCGTCGGTTTATGCGTTGTTGTATGGTAGCACCCGTTTGGGCGCGTAAAATTCTTCGTGTGAGTTTGATTTATCGTGTCATAAGCCAGCTGCATCTGTGTGTGTGTGTGTGTGTGTGTGTGTGTGTGGTGCTAGATCCCTGCATCTGACTGCGTTGTGTAACGAAACTACAACGAATATTGTGGTTCTACTAGACGGCCAATAGTGCCTATTCAGCGAAAACAAGTAAACGTGAAACAGTAATTTCAGAATACAGTGATAAAAGGTACCGAAATAACTGTAGTATCCAGGGGCTCGGGGCGGCTCACTGACCACCCGTTGCAGTCCCCACTTGACCATACGCAGACATTCCTGCACGTTTGGTTCGTCTTCCCACAATATTGTGAACAGGTGGTTTTTTGTAAACGTAGTGTTTCTTGTGTGCTGTCTGCAAGGAGACGAAGACAGGAGAGTGGAGTGTGATACTGTAGCAGATATTAGTTTAACTTGGTTTGGAGCCTGAGAGACGGGGGATTCATTCGACACTAGCCAGGCCGAGCACTTCGTGAGAGCGAAGGGCCCCGTAGAAGTTGGCAGGTCTCCTGCACTCGTCTACACAACCGGACTACTCCGTTGTACAACTTAGTGTTATTAAAACATTAGTATATGGAGATTGCCGTGGGCTTTCACTCTTTAACGACAACCACCCACCCTCCAAACGTCAGCCTTCCATCTGCAGGGCAGCAAGTTACCGCTCGGCTGTCTGCCCTAAAGGTCTCTGTCGCCGGGGTGGGGTGGGGGAACAGGGCCCAAGACCTCCTGGTCAGGGACACTACATAAAAATTGGTGTCAGTGTTTGTGATGTTTGGCGTCGTCGGCCATCTCCGTCAATAGTCTTCAACAGATCAATCTTCATCATCCTGCGAGTTCGTTTTGAACGACACATCGCTTCAGCATCTCCCGGGCTTGCTAGGAGTCCGTTTGATCATGAGGGACGGATCCTATCCGCAGCAGAGAGACTGTATAGAGTTTGCCGTCGTTGGGAAAAACAGCGCGCAGCGCCCAACGTCCAGGCAGCTGGGTTAGGTTGTGCCCCATCAGCGTCCTCCTCTGTGTCCGATCAGTGAGATACCCATCCGCCACTGGGGTCTTCCGATAAAACCGCTTGGGGTGTAAGCGACCATCGCAGCATGGTACGCGTCGCTTCCTCGCGGGCTGCCGATGGAAAGAATATCGCCAGCTGAGGCCGTTACTGCCGACTCTGCCGTAACCAGTTAAAGCCGAGGTGGATATCAGCAGCTGAACGAGTGCAGAAGTCTAAATCGCCACATTTGTCTGTCGGGTTCCTGTCCGCTATTACTACCCGACCAGCCGCAGCCGCTTACGAAGGACCCCCCCCCCGCCTACAGCAGCCTTCACAGTCGCATCACTAGTATTGTAAGGTAAGCCACACTCAGGCGCGTTTACAAATTACCGCATGAGGGAACGCGTTTGTGGTTTTAATCCCATTCTACGTACTCAGTTGCCGGGATGAAAGGCGTAGCTTGTGTGCCTGCAGTAACTTTAATGTTCAGTGTGTATTACCTGGTAATAATTATATAAAAAAAGTTGTGTTCAATACTTGAGACAAACAAAGCTGCTGTATTTGACTCAGCATGAGACACGCGTTTGTTGGACACAGAAAATGCAATGGAATCCTTGGGAGGTATATACTGTCATATGTCGGACACTATGGAGCTAATTTGTCAACCTTTTGATACGAAATAGGCTTTTGGCAAAAATTACGGAAATTAAAAAAAAAATTGTTATTAGTGTCACCGCCGTATTTTAGTTCAGGGAGAAGAACATATTGTTTATTGTCAGCGAGTGAGACAAGAAGTGCCAATGTTTAGAAATATCAGAAGTATGAGAAGGCCGATAGGGTGCCTGGTTAAAGCCGCGTATCAGTGACGTACAGTAATGAAAGTTTCCTTTTCTTTACCGCGAGATGTAGTTCATCCATTGTTATGGGTGCATCTAAGACGTTATTCGCAGCTTGCGGTAGTGTCTTGATCAAGTTGTTTGCCACGCGTCCGACGCTCTATTCGTCCACCTGAATGTAGTAATATTTCCTCCTCATGAATTCCGTGAACGTGCGTAGTATGGTTGTTGAGATTACTGAGTATCAGCAATGCTTACGCAAGATTAGTGAGTATAAGCAAAGGTTACATACGTTTACTTAATATAAGCAAAGGTTACGCATTTTTACTTCATATGAGCATGGTTTATGTATTTAAACTTATTGATAGTATAAGTGAAGTTTACACACATGTACTGTTTGATGTTGTTAGTGTAGATGTATGCTTGTATATTTGTATACTGTGTACGTCCTGTGGCAATATAATTAGATTTGATGAGTTCAGAGTAATTCGATTTGAGATCAAGGTGAAGGATGTGGAAGTTAGATACAATTCCATTAATTAGAGAAAGAATTATTTTCACAGAGAGGAGTAAGAAATGTTATAAAGGTGTGTAGTAATTGCAGGGACCTTGTCTTTATTTCAGCTTCGCTTTGAGAGAACTGTAAAAACAAAACTGTCTTCAGGTAGAAATCCACAGATGTAGAGATTAGAGATACAGAGTGATGACATGTTTATTTTATTTCACAAGTTACTGCACAGTGTGTGAATGTACAAAGACAAGTTTTATCCAGCCCTTAGAAATGGCATATGATAGTTGCTGAGTGTCGATAGTTATAATTTCAAATAATGTAAAAGACATATTCAACCACAGTAACGATTTTAATGTAACGACTTACTGGTCGAGATGTTTAGATTCTTACTGGTGAGGAGTGGAAGTTAAAGCATTTGGCGAGAACCAAATTTTAGACACTGTTTGTAGCCAATGGGGATAAAATGTTGTTACTTTTGTTTGATGTTATTGTTCTTTTTTTGTCAATGGTACTTTTGGACAGGATTTCCAAGGTTTATGAGATGGTACATTTATGATGAAAATGTCATAACTCTACTGTATTCAGGTTCAGAATTCTAAACAGAATTTGTACCTCCAGTGATGAGAAGGACACAAGAAAGAAGTGAACTGTAGTAAATGACAAATGTCAACGAGACAGTAGAGGACGAACGTGAGGTAACTGACCTTACCCCCCGTTAGTTACTTCCAGGTCATCCCGAACCAGCAATAAGTAAAGATATGTAGCATAAGATTAGCCAATAAATTTTCTTGTTGGCCAGTCTCCCTAAAGGGGGAGGTGTAGTATCCAGAAGCTCGTGGCGGCTCACTGACCACCCGTTGCACTCCCCACTTGACCATTCGCAGACATTCCTGCACGTTTGGTTAGTCTTCCTTAATATTGGGAACAGATGGTTTTTGTAAACCTAGTGTTTTTTTTTGTGCTGTCTGTAAGGAGACGACGACGGGAGAGTGGAGTGTGATACAGTAGCAGATTTTAGTACGTGTATAACTGGGCTTGGAGCCTCAGAGAAGGGGGGTTTCGTTCGACACTAGCCAGGCCGAGCACTTCGTGTCAGCGAAGGGCCTCGTAGAAATTGGCAGGTCTCCTGTATTCGTCTACACAACCAGACTACTCCATTGTAGAGTGGAAACGGAATCTGGTGGCACACGGCGACGCACGGGAGGAGAAGTGAAGGGG
>Ga0123357_10003819_pt1 | contig 17437 bp, 12 predicted proteins | sample TergutEmb28metaG_FD_89873 | JGI IMG/M metagenome (GOLD analysis project Ga0123357, IMG submission 89873) | Embiratermes neotenicus P4 segment gut microbial communities from Petit-Saut dam, French Guiana - Emb289 P4 | ecosystem: Host-associated > Arthropoda: Insects > Digestive system > Gut ... | reverse complement strand
CAAGAGGGGGGGGACGGGGGGGTGGGGGGGGGGGAAGGCCACAGCCGATCCGAGAACAGTAAATCTTTGCCCCTGCCGAGCAACAAACCGCTTTTCTCCGGTCGCTCTGCCCATACCCGACCGCTAGATTCAGAGTTTTGTTATAATTAAGTGACGCAAAATACAAAATAAACAAATACAAAATAAACATATGACTGCAAATGCTGTATCAGGAGAGTTGTCCCTGGACACGTAACGTCCTTCTGTACATTTGTTTTTTTTTTTTTTTTACTGTCGAGATGACAAAGTGTCTGAGGAAGAGAGCAGGAAATCTAAAAATTATGCCCATGATCTGAACAAGAATCCAGCAAGGAACCTGATGGAAGCGAAACAGAAGCTACGAGTAAACGACTGATAATACGCCTTGGTCAGACTTTTAAATAGCAGATTAATTAACTCACAAATGTTCATACCGCGCAGCTTTTAATAATGTATGTTCGCACATCCACCTAGCTTTTTAAGCATCTAGCAGGGTAAGGTTCCGACCTACATGAAGCAAGCATCATTGTCTCTAACAGCATTTATTTTCGATTTATGAAAGTGTAGACATAAATTTGCCTTAAAAGTACATTAAAATATTTACTTAATTGTACATTCAAAATTAATTAAAATTATTTAAAATTATTTGTTCAAACAAACTGCCTGCCCGTACCTCTAATGGATTAATTATGCACTTATATTTGTATGTCACTGTGATTTGCTGTCAAGGTTCACTATCCTTAATTACTGCTGCAATTAAATTACATATCTTTCGCTGCTACTTGAAAATACCTCCTCGCCGAACTAAGTACATAACTAAGGAAGTAACTGATTGACTGACTAACTGACCAACTAACTAAGTAACTAATTAACTAACGAACTAATCACTAACAGCACAGTCCAAGCATTCACAAGACTGGAACTTTTGTACTTTCAATTTATTGCTTCCTACTACATGCTTCGGTCTTTCGTTTGAACATCATCGGTAGAAAAAATTCAAGTACACAAAATGCTACATAACTGGCCTCCCCTTCACACTTACTTTAATAAAATACACTGAATATTACATCCACATGAGGAGTAATAAAAATATAAAATATACAATAACTCCTAAATAACTGGCCTAATAACTGCATGGAAGGGAGTCTTCTAAAAGTTAATAATATCTCGGTTATTAAAGAAATTTGCCGCATTTTACAGAAGCCAGACATTCTTTACAGTGTTAACAAAATCCCGCCACTAGTCTGCACCAGATCAACCCAGTACACACACACACACACACACACAAACACACACACATATCCACTGTAATACCTATTTTAGTATTATTTCATCACGCTAGCCGAGGTCTTCAAAATGGTTTGTCCTTCAACATTCCTCCTTGATATGGTAAACAAGAATACAGACTGTTCTTTCTATAACCTTAGGCACTCTTTTAGGAGTTATGAAAAAAAAAAGGCAAACGTAAATATATAAATGTCCATGTACTGTGCATATGTACTGTACATATATAACTGTCCATGTACACGCCACGAAAGCGCACAGGGGAGTAGAGGCATAGGTCCACGCATTCTAAACTTCAGCACTGAACAGATGTGGAGTGATAAACTTCAATCCACGACCGTTTTAACCCTGGTATCCAATGACTAAAAGGATGGGTAGGCCCCACAGACGGTCTGGACATTGCGCAAAAGAAAAGTAGCTTGCTCACGCTCATACAGTCCGCAGTCCAATAACTGTAATGTCTAAGCTGTTTTTAAGAGTAAAGCATTGATATGTTTTCGTACTGCTTAGTTTGCAATGTCACCACCTCCTTGTGTTTTAGTCTGCTGCAGTTCATGTCTTGCATATCTGGCCCACATTACATTTGTTGTCAACCCCGACGGAGGTGACGCGAATTTAAACTTCGAAACACGCAAGCCTGCCGAATGGTTACGAGGTGTAGAAAGGCTGTCGGAGTTGCCAATAAACTCGTTCTGTTGTTCAAGAATCTACACAGTAACCATTAATTTCTGTACACAAGGGAACGGCAAAGTTTCATCTGCTCGCTGACAACACGTCAAAGCAAGGGACGAAATTAACGCGCTGGATTCTTGGACAACTGGCTTGCCGGTCGAAGTGGATGAGATCAAGATACGAAATGACGTACGGAGTAAGAATTCTCCAATTACGTGTCCATCCAAGAATTACACCTTTCACTGAAAAAGAGCGAGGTGGGTGGGAGTAGTTACCGTAGCGGATGGGAGAGGAAAATTGTACGCGCCAACCTAACTAAAGTTTGCATAACAGGGGCGCCTGGACTCTTTCTGCTTGCTTACACAACCCCCGCACAACATACTGTCCCCAACCCATCCACAACCCTCTATAACCTACAGCTGCTCCCTTATACTCTCTTTCCCCACCGTCTGATCGTTGTTGGGTAACATTGCGAGGAACCATTCACTACTGTAGTTTCCACAGACATGGAAGCCAACTTGGGCATGTGACCAACGAGTTCTGATCGCCAAGAACAAAGGAACTGAGTGCGTTCCTTACGTTAGACTGGACGTTTAGCCTGGCTTATAAAAATGTGTTCGTACAGAATTGTGAACAATCCCTTCGTGAGCTAGGGAATTCGATACAGCAATGACCAACAAAATTAAAGGATTTTTACAATGACACACTGCAGTAATATAGAGTGCTTTTTTCAAACCTTCCACCATATTCTCATCTTTTGTAACTGATGACAAAAGAGTCTTGTTTTTAAAACGTTGCAACATATGCCCACACAGCTGTATTTAATTTACATAAATACTGGTAGCTTCTTACTGAACAGGTTTTTGAAGTTGGAATCCTCTAGAACTGTATTTGGGAGGTGTATGGTTCAAACCTCGTCTATGCACCTTCTGTACTTACTGAGACTTTTTTTTGTGGTTTGCTCAGTCTTTCCAACAAAATTGGAAGATAATGTCTGCGTTAGGCCATAACCTCTTCCTTCAATTTCCTTTTAAATTCCACAATAATGCCCTTATAAGGCCATAACTTCTTCCTGCCATTTCCTTTTATATTCCACTTTTATGCCCGTATTAGGCAATAGCATCTTCCTTCCATTTCCTTTTAAATTCCACAATAATGCCTGTATTAGGATATAACATATTCCTTCCATTACCTTTAAATTTCCACAATAATGTCCGTATTAGGTCATAACCGCTTCCTTCCATTTCCGTTTAAATTCCACAGTAATGCATGTATTAGGCCACAACCCCTTCATTCTATCTACTTTAAAATTCTACGATATTACCTCTATTATAACACAACAGTTTACTTCCAAGTTCTTTTAACTAAAAGTTAAATTTTATTCTACCCTCTAGGTAGATACCAATAGCGTCTTAAATAAGCAAAAAAGTAGAAAATTTTCTTTTTATAGGACATATCTGCTAAGTACAGGAATGTGTTAAGAGGCGTATCACTTGGAATATAGGGGGAAATTTAGCAATGTGTTTAATGAACATTCCAGAAGCAACTCTGTAAGTCACTAATACAAATCGGTTAGTGATTTAAAGAGTATCGAAACAGCCTGCGGCTTCAGAAGCTGTCCGTAGGATACGGACAATAGATCTGCGGAAATGAGGTATGATACTGTGCAGAGTAATTATTTGTGTCAGGATGTGGATTCGTGTTAACTACAGCCTTACGTAATACTAACAACCTCCTTCACTACCAGAATTATGTTGATATAAACGATGCACCCGGCCCAGTGGAATATAATTGAAGGTTTCTGATTTCGATTTCAACTCTAGCGAGTAACCTGAGAGAAAATGTGATGAAAATCTCACATTTCAGTCACCTGAAGACAAGATTATAGCGAATTTGCCAAGTGTCGTGTATATTCAGTACACCTCAGGTACTGGATAATTAACACCATAATACTGGTACAATAAACACTCTAATCGCAGAAACGTTCAGAAAAGTATTGTGTATTAACTATGTTTAACAATCGAATTCTGACGTCCGAAAAATTTACATTGTTACTGTCTTCTCGGAGGTAGCCGTATATTGACGGTAAACAGTTACCGACTTACACGATTTCAGGTCATAGAAGACGGTGAATAGCTCATATATGCTTTGGCCATAATGTTAGAGAGCGTCCGCATTAAGACTCTTATTATTACTATTATTGTCATTCACATAATCGTCATTATCATTATTAGCATTACAATGCTATTTTCTGTAGTACGTTCTAATGTGGGGTGAGATACAGACCAGTGGTTCTCAAAATCCTATAGGTTGAAATTCCTTGACTTAAAAATTTAGTCCGCACACTTATGAAAAAATAAATAAAATATAGTATAACAACTTTTAAAAATAAACAGTTGTGCACCCCGAATTTAAGTGCGAAATATTAAATTGCATGTTTGAGAATTAATGTAGTCTCTTATGATTAAAGTAAATGTATTATCTTTTTATCGGCCCAGTTTCGGTAGATACCGAAGAAAGCGTCACAGGCCCCAGTTTAGGTTACATGTAGGTCCGTAAGAGTTTTGATCCTGTTCAAGGCACAAGACACAACCCTCTACTTGGTTCTTGTGTCACAACCTGTTAAACATAAAGATCAAAACACCTCAGGGCTTAAAATTTCCATGCAATAATTCGGTAGGTCTGAGAGGATCATAATTAAGATCGTCAGGTCCTGCTCCTCTTCTTTCGCATCATCTAATGCTGGATCTTCCTGACAACTTCCTGAAAGTTTCATTTTTCTTTAAGAAGGCACATTTCTTTTGTGAATGCAAAGCTTTACAATGCCTTAAGGACATTGTGGCATATATATCACGATCCGATGTAGGAACACAATAGTTTTGTTACATAAAATCCATTTCTATAAGATCAAATTCATCGTTTATCACAACATAAACAACAATTTACGTAACACCAACGTGACTTTGAGAAACCCTACGTATTATTTTTAAATACACGTGGCTTCTTCAAAAAACAAATGTGACCCCTGTTATTCTATTCCAAGGAATTTTCAAAACAACGTACTGATTCGATAATCTTAAACGTAAGTTAATTTTAGGTGGGAAAAATTAATTTTCTCATATATTCTGCAACAGCTTTACGAAACTGATTCGGAAGGTGACGTTTTCAAGGCTGCCAATACCAAGGTAACTGTGACGCCGAGCAGTCTGGTAGAAATGCAGATATGTAGCAGAAAAACTTGCAACCACCATAATCAGGAGAGATCTCTAATGATGCAGACAGCAGCAAAGATTCTGATACTCAGGGTCATGACACCGACAGCCAACGCATTTATCTTCGCATTTTCAAAATGAATGTGAGGAAAAGTTAATAAATGCGACATTCTAAACATCCATTTGATGATAAATCATTTTAATTTATGTAATCCGTGCTGGAGTAATTTTTTACTACAGTTTAAAGGTTAAAATAGCGCAAATGTCGGATAACTTTTCACTTGATACAGTGACTACAAGTGTAATGCTTGGTGTACAGGGGGATAGTAAACGTATCCACACATTCTACGTAGCACAAGCATTCATTGCGACAGCCTATGAGTTAAAGTTGTTTAAATGTATCAATCAAAAATACAAATAACAAATACAGTTCCATTTCAAATTTAATCATAATAATAAGGATTTAGAACTGTCTATAGCCTTTCTTTGCATAAGCAGGGAGGAGAATGTAAGAAAAGAAATAGAATTTCCCCCGAAAAATGCAATCAGAGAGGCTGTTGTAAAGCATGGAGAAGTACTGAAATACTATAGTAAACCTACTTCACTATTACCATTACGGTAGCTGTTTTGAGATCAAAAGGTATTAAGTATGGCAAACGTCTGTTAAAGTTACGTGAATTTCTCACGTCAAGGAATACTAACATCACGTTCTTGTGGCTTGTCAGAACGTGTAGTCTGGTGGTAATATCTACCAATGTTCTGGTGACTTCCACAGTTAGGGCGAAACGTCTTCTTCTACCCTGAAGAAGGAGGAACCAAATCCCGGAAATGTCGATACTTAGGCACCAGATTACAAGCACACCTTCAGCTTCATGCACTTCGTTGTTCCTCGCAGTGGCTCATGGAGTTGTCTCAGCTTTGGTAAAGGCGAAACATGAAGGCACGAGGGACAGGAGAGGCGTAGTTCCACTCAGCCTTAACCTCCGCACTAAATGCGTGAGTGGCCAAGCTTTACGCACCAACCGCTTTACATCCACGTTAAGTGCCGTCGGTACCCGTTACCTATGAGGTGAGTGGGCCCCACAGCCGGCTTGGATGGCCTAGAAAAGACAGGTTTCTTGCCCTTGTCGGGGGTCGAACCACGATTCCTCGTAAGTAAAATCCGTAGCTTAGTCACCACAACAAAAGAGCTACTCCGTTTCAACATACACCGCGCCAGAACCCCGACTATCACGCGAGATTTCTGGTCACTTTTACATCAATCCTTTTTCCAAACTAGAAAGAAAAAACTTCCTTTTTCCCCGAGGCCAACACAAAGCGGTAACAAATACTTCGTCGTGGGAGGATCTTGGTGAACTCACATTCCGACGTCTTCCCTTTGTTATTTGTGCTATGTGCATCCCAAATCGCAATTCTCGTTTCAGAGTTATATTGATTTCTTTTAAAGCTAGGACAGGCATTGAAAAATATAAAGTAGACCTACTTCCGGACACACGCAATATGATTATACCTGTGAGTCGAAAACACAGTCCGGTCTTCTTTCAGGAATTATAGTCTGTGTTTTCTTTTGGCAATAAAATAAGGTAAATGGTAGTTTAAGCATCTGCCTTGAAATATTTCTATGGTCCACAATTCTATGATGTGACTTTTAATAACCCACTTCCGGGGAGACTATAAAGTTCACAGAAATAAAGCATAAGGCACGCGTGACGCCTCCATCCTCTATTTCTCTTCAATTTTTTTTCGTCGTTAAGAATGAAAAACGTCAAAGAACAGTTAGATTGATTGGCATTTATGTTCTTTACCCACAGCTCGAAATAAGTCACTCAGCTAGGGACTTTCGTCTGACGTACATTCACCTCGGAGGCAGCACAGTGCCTCTGTGTGGGTTATTCAAAACATCTGTCAATAGAGTCGCGTAATTTCGGTATAATAGTCAGGGCCATGATTAAGTTTTTGTGCTCCTAGAAGCTCAAAAAATTTTGCAACTCTTAAATTTATCCTTATGTACGGAATATTGTATATGACTTATACTTTAAGTTATAATTTTTAAGGTAATGTAATTGTAATGTTGGCCGAAACGTCGGTAAATATCCATCCTCTACCGCATATGTTTCCAAACCCCAAATATTATGTTATATTTTTATATTTTCCACCTGCCAAATATCAGTGTCTGTTCACTTCAGCGTAAATTTTGTCTGTATTTCTTAGGTTGTGATTACAAAAATTTGGACGGTAACTGTGTCCATATTCACTCCTCTATGCTACACTTACGTGTTATCACTTTGTCTTTATCATTAAAAAAGAAAGCTTTATATGCTAAGCACACGGTGGAAAATATTTTATCGTTTTCCATCGCTTGATTCTTAATAATCTGCAAATTTTATCTTCAGTACTCTGACAAAATTACTGTCACCTCAGCTAGACCGGGTTTTAAATACAAGCGTTCACGTCGCTATGACGTAATATCATCAAGCTCGGACATTTTTCGATAACATCTAACACGTTTCCTTCCTTACATACTTTTGTTCAGTAGAAGTCACCGCTCCGAAGTGAGCATTGTGGCGGCTTAAGCGATCAGCACGTTGAAGAGCTACAAATAACTGGTCTCGTAATCCCGCGAATTCTCACCTTTAGATACAATGATACAAAAGTGTGATTACACAAGCTACATGACACATTGCACCACATATGTCAAAAAGTTTCAGCTAACAGCATGTATAACCCTATAATTTTATAATGATATCCGTCAATCTAAAATATCAACGCACCAGGAATGGAATATCGAAGTATGCATACAAAATACACAAAACAGCAGCAACCTTGGGGTCAAATGCATCTGTCGGAGACAGACATTAATACTGGACCGGCTACTCGGCATCTTCTGAAATACAGACGTGACGCGGATCACGTACGCTGCGTTTACGGGTCGTTTGATATCTCTTTTATTCTTAAATTAAAAAAGATAGGTACTATCCATATGACGTTACTGGTGGCGCGTTCGCGTAACCAGTGTTGCAGTTGAACAGCAGCAATGTCTTCTAAGTGTATTGTTGAGATACGTATCACTGCCAACAAGGGAAAAATTTGAACGTTGAACAACAATGATTAATGGCAACAAAGAACCATATTTAGGTGTTCATGTAAAGTGACCGTTATGCTTGGCCGAATGTAATCAAATTTGAATTTTTCTGAAACAATTTCATAGCAGTCCCAATATGAAATTTGATGGAAATTCGTCCAATGGGAGGAGGGCTCATACGTACAGGCAGGCAGACGGATATGACGAACTTAAAAAGCACTTTTTGCGATATATGTACACATCTAAAAGTGTGGTCTAGAAGGAAAAGAACAAACATGAACACAGGACTAACTCCAACTCCAGATAAGTTATGTGCATTAAACGTACGACAGACAAAGTATAATGTTGAACGTAATTAGAACTATTTAGGAAACTCTCTTCTGGAATATCGTGTCGTGTAATCTCGATGGAGGCAATGTTCCCTCCAGAAAGCTGACAAATGATAACCAGACTATACAGCGTTACACTTCAGAAGATAATATTTTTCATGTTTATGGACGTGGAAGCCTCAAATATTATATTAATAGGGGAAAACAAATCAACCTTTAGTCATAAACTTTCCGATATCGAGCGTACAAAACAGGTAATGGACAATGTCCAACGCCGTGAGAATAAAATACTGTCTTCTGGGATATGACACCACACACCTTAGTAGAAGGCCACCTCACGTTTCAGAAGCACTTTTCGCCTTCATCTTCGTGGTAGAGAAATGTCTCGTCTATTCAAATGAATGAGACTGCAGGTGCCATTCTACGACGATATATGGCGTCATATCCCAGACAGTGATCCTCATTGACAACACTCCAAAATCTCAAAGTATTTGTGCTGGTGGGACACCACTACAACATGCAACCTACTTATTCCAGTAGGCTCTACCTTGCAGTGTACAGTCCTTACACCTGTTTGCGGCCGCTGCAGGGCACCTGTACCTTGCACTGACAGTATACATCCCATTATAACCCTTCTGTGTACCATTCTAACCCCTACCCACCTAAGCCCCTCCAACCCTTCACCCACAATAAGCGAATTATTGTTTGATAAACATACTCTTTCAAAATGTTGGTCAGGGTCGGTTAAGGAAGAGACGGGGTGCGAGAACAAATAGGATGAGGGGTTTAACAAATACTAACCCTTTAGGATTATGGCTCTATTTTTTTGTATCCCAAAGGGTGAAAGAATTGCAGTAGAAGGTCGCGTATAAAGGACAACGACCTTCCTCCCTGTCCCTAAAAAAATGAATTTTACCCTTTTATATATGAGCTGCAGACACCGGACTTCCCGTTAAGCGGCAATGAGCTTTTTATTATATGGGCTTGGTCGCCAGTACAAATTGCATTATAAAAGGTGAAACGAACCCCAAATTCATTTCGGACTCGTGCCGCTAAAGCATGAAGTCAATAAATTCAGAAGACATCCAAGAAACAGCTCTTTAACAGACGCAAAAAGCGGAAGTAGTTATTTTTTACTCCCAGGGGAAAACCACCCTTTCAAATAACATTACATATGGATATATTATAAAGGGTTGCTTTTTTACCTGTTCGCGTGCCAAGGTTTTTTTTTTACCTTGTTTAGAGAAAGGGTAGTTCCTGTAGACCACAGATGTTAAAACGATTTGTTGGCTACGACTTAAGCTTGTCCTATCTGCGAGTTTTTACCTTTGTAGGGGGTTGGGAGAAGGTAAAAGAGGAAGGGTACATACAGCTTTTAACCCCATCCGTATTAAAAAACGATAAGTATAAAAAGTGTTATTGACCTAAAGAAAGGGTAGTGAGTCGTGGCAGAAAAGGGGAGAAATATTTCGTTTCTGAGGTACAAGAAAAAAAAAAGGCTTGTTATATATATAAAAGGGTAGTAATGTAAACCTCAGGTCTTTAACCCTATTCTTTACTATAATAAAAAGGGTGAAGTAGCAGGCATCGGACAGGTAGAAGGTAGGGTTAGATGATATGGGGCACGTGGCTCAGCGTCATTAAGACGCTGATAGGCTCTCCAAGGGTTCAGTTACCAGTTTTCTTTCTTCTCCCCATGCCAACCTGACCTTTATAGCGGCTGATGACGTATAAAAGGGTATACAAGGCAATGTTTTGATAGATAGGCGTGGTAGGTCTCAGTAATTTTATAAAAAAGGGGTGCTGTTTGTGTCTCGCACCACACTATAAACCTGGCGTAAAAAAAGGGTATTAGTGGTGGATGTGAGTAAAAAAGGAGAGAAAGGGTAGCTGACAGTAATGGAGAATGGAATAACTTGGTGTTGATTTCAACACAAAAAGCTTTCATCGTGTAACGTTGTTTTGACAGGTGAATAGAGAAGGGGTATCTAAACAGATTTTCCTCCAATTATGAGGTACAAGTGGTAAAAAACATAAGGATTTGTTTTAAAAAGTCTCAGTGAAAAAATGCAAATTACATATTTCTTACGTCCAGGATTCAATTCTCGACATGGCAGATTATAACTCTTCTAGTTTTGTCACGCGCCCTTCAGACATTGCTTGCTTTTTCCCACGTACATGAAACTAATTTACAACAGATATTTCCATTGTTATTAATAAAAATCTCTGGCAGATGTCTCAAATAAATGTCGTCGCATAGCAGCTGAATTGGAAAGACTTTACATACAGGGTTAAGTGTCTGTTACCTTCAAACCTGGCCCACTTCAGAATTAGGGCACATCTACATAAGCAAACCGCTCCATTCACTCAAGCACCATTACATAATACGGGTTTTGAGATGTTCAGGTTTCACGGGGGTGACTGCGAAGTTTCGTGTCTTCCGGTATGTGACACGATACTTTCTAGTAAAGATTTACGAATATTTCTGAGAAACCTGCGACGTATAACTTTACATGGTAATAGCACCCTGAAGCGAGAGGTAACAGGTTCCTCCGAAATGTTGGTATATTTGTACCAAAGTACACGAAGTCACATTTCAGAAAAATTTAGATTCTTAATTTTTCTCGTAACCACACATGAAAAAACGAGGCGCGTGTGAAAGGATGACAGTCTTATTAGATTAATGCATCATTAAGGGGAATGCTTGTGTAAATGCGGACTGCATGCAGCTGTTTGAGTCCGATTGGCTCTTCATCTGAACATGGCAATGAATGTTTCGGTTCCACAAGAAGAAGAGGTAAAGGTAAAGGTAAAGGTAAAGGTAAAGTTCACCCTTAGAACAGGCCACGAAGGCCCAAAGGGGGAGTAGAGGTATAGCTCTATTCAGTTTCTGAATTGCTGAGCGACTATTACTTGAGAAGTCTGTTCTACGGGTTTATTGATACAGAAATGTGCAAATACATTCCCACCTGAGAAGCAACACAGCCTCCAGCTTCATTCATTAAGATGATATTTATCAGTATGCGTTCAACACTACTCTTGAGTGCCACAGCCGAGGCACCGCTTTGAAGCATAAAGTCGTCCGAAACGTAAAAAGACTTCAACTTCCACCACGCACTAAACATGCCTACACTGCGTCCATTACGAAGACCAACCAGTTGATATGTCAGCAGTCTGTCAGCAAAATGCAGTGTTCTGTAAACTGCTGAAGCAGGCTACACATAGGGCAAAGAAAGCACAAAAATTCTAGAGGTTAATAATTTAAATTTACAATAAAAATATATCATAACAACTTGTCATCTCTATGACTTCCAATAAGCAGAAATTATGAAATTCTTACAAAAACTTGCTTCTATGAAGGTGAATACCTTCTTTATAATTTACAAGTAGGGACACTTTCTTCTCCAGCATAACCGATAAGTTCCGTCACGACGCTCTAGTGAGTTTTAATTAGGCTTTCTAAAGTTAATTATGATGGCGTGCATTTGTCTAGCTCCCGTCGTCAGCTGTTAAGCCTCTCCGACACGCGGCGTAAGACGCCACGCTGGCAGTGCGTCAGGTGGAGAGTTGGGCCGGCGCTTGTACGTCCAGCAGAAACAAAATACCGTATCGATGTAGACTGTGTCGTCTTAATGGCTCAAACAAGGAAAATAGCTTTGAAATTTGACAAAACGTTGGGACACACAAATGGATTTCTAAACCCCTTCCTACCCATTTTGCGAGTTTCACTTCCCTTGGCGCTTATATATGGGCGACATAAATAAGATAGAAATCACCCTACAGTTAGGCCTATTAGAAGTGATTTTTTTCATCCATTTCGTTAAATATTCACAAATAGAAATTGTTTCAAATAAGACTTGTAGACATTAGCTACAAGTATAATAGACAGATAAAGTATACAAATACTACAGGCACAACTTCTAGAAAAGTATTCGCTTTGAAGACGGGGGGAGGAGGGGGGATTACAAGCCTAATCATAATATTAAGATGGATATTAAGGAAAAATCTGAAGAAGTTAGTTAAACAGAGCCGACACAGAACATTATTTCATATCAGAAGTGTTGAACCTGTTGATCCCCTGCCAGAGTTAGCTAACACTCACGGTACCCATATATATTTTTTTTTAATTTCACCCCATATAACATGTCTATATACGAACAACAATTATAACCCAGTCAGTGTAATGGTTTAGCTACTGGCTAGAGAGCAGGGGAAGAGATTTTTCAATCCATCACCGTATCACACTCGCTCTGGGGCACAAGGGCTTCCTATCCAGTGGGTACCCAGAGTTATTTCCTGGGATATGAAACTATTCATCTCCATTTGGTGCTGAGATTAAGAATTGCTGGAGGCATATCTCCAAATTCTAATACGTTTTATGGCGTGGTGAGATGAGCAACAAGCACATTGGTTCTGTGTTCTGATGATGCCAGCAGCAAGATTCTCCGGTAATATGGTATCGACGGTAAATACCATCCATGCGGCATCCTCTTCAAAAGAACTGGGAAATCCTTTATGAAAGTTTTAATTTTGGCAGCCTACGATTGTTTGCAAAATAGTGGTGTCATCAGCACTAATGTGCAATACTGTAGGCATTAGATCCCCGGACAATAGGTGAAACTGGCTCTAAATTTTTAAATTTTAATTGGTGTAACACAATAAAACGTTATGTGCTTCATTCAGTCAACTTTGATACAATTTTATTTCCTTAAAACCAAGTACACTTTGTCAGTACTACTCTCTCTGAGTCTCTGCATGGAAACTATTTTGTCATCTTACACAACCAAGTAAGCCAAACAGAAAATTGTATCCATTGCTCGAACACTAGAAGAGGGGACAATAAAAAGCCACAAAACTTTTCTTAATGCATGGCAAATTCCATTGTTGCTTTCAAGGACCAACAGAGGTACGGACACAGTTTCGTTTTTAAGCCTCCCTTTTTCCGAAGTTTCCTCTCTTTCCTCAAGCCGGTCACTGCCCCCATGACCATGACGATCAATCAGACCCTGGGACAACAGCCACTGACTTTGCTAAGAGTTGTATGAAAGCTTCCTTATTATTGATTGGTTCTGTGTGCCATTGGAGGCTATTGATTGGCTAGTCTCTGTTTAAGGGCGACCTTGCAACACATCATCACACAGCCACCCCCATACAAACAAGGAATTTATTCTGCTCTAGGTTTGAGATTGAAGCTATACAAAAATGTCAAAATTCAGATCCATCTTGATCAAAACAACAAAATAAATGGAAGATTATGGCGCAACTATATATTAATACAGTAGTGTAAATTGTTTCGTTACTTCACATCAACAGCAGAAGGTTTCTTCACGGTAAATATTACGAGGTACGTCAACCATAACAATTAAATTTAAATTTTCAAATCATACAAGTTCAGGCTGTGGAGATCTGTGGAAATGTAAATTGTTCCTAAAGGCTTACAGTTGGCAGACGTACACGGTTCGATGACTGCCATGGGAGTCGTTCTCCTTGTCACACATTCGCATTCCTGTAGTAAGTTATGGCAAATTCACACCATTACCTCTCCTGTGTGGTCAGTTCTCAATTATTCAGTCGGTTTAATAATTTCTCTGTACACGGTTTCTGACTTCCTGACATTAAAATTCTATGCTTGCTGGATATGACTCAACAGCTATTCACTAATGTGTCTGTTATCACCACCACCACCACCACCACCACCATTATCATCATCGGCTCTACAACCTGGGTGGGCCATGGCCTCCTCAATGTGTCTGTTACGTGAACAAAAATGTGTTTTATGACGTAACTGTTCACAGCTACCGCACTTCAAGCACCGAAACAGAATAACAGAATAACAATTGCGGCAAAATGTGCGTTATTATTATTATTATTATTATTATTATTATTATTATTATTATTATTACAAATGTTACATAATAGGATAGTAACGAAAAGCAACATTACAGCTGGGCGCGCAGACATCTATACATGCGTGCTGTGACATTCTTAGAACACTTCGCGTTCATATTGCAATTTATTACAAAAGCAAAACTTTTATTGAAAGGCTTATTTCACTACAGACATGATACCGAATGGAGTCTAAACTCATTAAATTACTTTTCCATTTTCTATTCACACATTAACCATACAGAAAAAAGTTGAAACTAAAATTTAGAGAGTATGGTGAAATATATATTTTCTCAAGGGTTATATGAACTCATCAATTTGCATGTTGTGACATCATTGACAAAAACTGCAAAGTTACATTTGTGTTTCATGTAAAGTGCATGTTGCATCGCACAATAACAAACACAACTGAATTGGAGCGACAAATTATTGTGGAATTTAATATTCCTTTATAGCCCAGTCGCTAGTATATATATATACCAGCAGTTTTACTGTAACACTGAACACTATTTTGCCCATAAAATGACTGCAACTATTTTATAATTCTTATTACAAACAACCATTACTAGCCTATACAAGACTGTATAGCATCCTTTAATTGCATGGAGGCAATATGAAAGTCTCCACACCCTGCAGCAAAACAACTGCGAAAAAATAAAAAAAATTTGTTTTTAATCCCATTTTTATGTTATGCCTCTAATTAACTAAAATTACTATTAGTTATTTATTTGTATTTATTGCAATGAAACCGTGATAGCTCAGCTGGTATAGTGACTCGCTACGGGCTGGACGGTCAGGGGATCGAATCCCGGTGGGAGGCGAGATTTTCCGCACCCGTCCAGACAGGCCCTGGGCCCCACTCAGCCTCCTATACAATAGGTACCGGGTCTTACACTGGGGTAAAGCGGCCGGGGCGTGGCGTTGACCACCCACTACTATCTAGCACCGAGGCCAAAGAAAGAGTAGAGCTACACCTCTACTCCCCGTCTGGGCCTTCGTGGTCTGTTCTAGGGTGAAATTTACCTTTACTTTCCTTATTGCAATACAAGTTAAATCAGTTATTAACTATAATTTACTCCTTAGGACTTTTGATTTTTGAAGACTGGAGACACGTTAGTTGAGAAAATTGTCACTCTATATTACTTTTTCTTAAAAGAAACTCACAGACGACCACTCCACACACGAATTAATGCATACAGTTTCACTACTAATTATTATTAGAACACGCATATAACTGAAGGAGTGAGGGGATTATGGAGGTTTCAGCTCCATGTTTTCTCACTCCTATCACCGTCAAATTTTGTAAACTCTCCAATATGGGATATTTCCACCCAACACGCACGAGGTCAACTATTACTGACAACCATTATATTAAATTTAAACAAGCATGCGAGTTCTCTAAAATGCTCACAATACTGACACTCATTCTGACGAAACTTAACTGCGTTAGAAAACTCTTGCGGGCCGTGGGTTGTACATCACTGCTATGCAGCATTCATACATTGGTCATTTCAAAAGGGGCAACGAACTCAGTTTTTATATTTATATGTAAAATAGATTTATTCTATTTTTCAAAGAGCTAACAGAAGCCTCGTTTAAATATTCTGAGAGATAAAACCTAGCTTTAAGGCACGAAGAGTGACAGACAGGCACTTTTCATGCAAATGTGCAGAAAGAACTATAATTTGGTCTGCTGTTTTTATACGGGTGCGAAAATTGGTCTCTGACATTTCGGGGGAAACAGGCTGATGATGTTCGAGAATAGGGTGCAGACGAAGATAATGGGGCTTAAGAGTGATGAGGTAACACGGGAATGGAGAAGACTACACAAACAGAAACTTTACAAATTTTATTCGGGTGATAAAATCAGGAAGAATGAGATAAGCGGGTCATGTAGCATGTATGTGGGGGAGGAGAGTTACTTACAATACTTTAGTGGGGACAACTGAAGAAAAGAAGACCTAGGCTTATATTGGGAGAAAAATATTAAGACGGATCTTCAAGAAGCGGGATGGGGGCATGGACTGGACTCGTGTAGTTTAGGATAGGAAATGGTGGCGGGCTGTTGTGAATGCGGTAATGAACCTTCGTGTTCCTTAAAATGAAAGTAATATCTTGTGTAGCTGAGAAACTGTTAGTTTTGTAATAAGGCTTCTGATGAATGGAGTTAGTTATTTAGTTAAATACTGCAGAAGGAAGGGAAATGTAGGCGTGAGATAATAAAGACTGTCATGGGAGACGTGTCCACGGTATGTCGTATATGTTATCAGTTGCTCTTATGTTAACGACAATGGATTCGTATGTCTTAAAACGCTAGGAGCTTGAGAATGATGTAACTGCAGTGCTAAGTTTGTGAATGGTGGCAAACTGCTGTCATGAAAAGAAGCAGAAAGGTTCTACCTGCGAGGAATTTGTATAGAGTCGGGGTGAACATTATACAGATGGTGTGCTCAAGGCTACGGTGTCGCCCGCCTACTGTCCAGGGCATACGGATTTGAACTGGTCAGCTTACGGCTAGAAGTTTCCTTAACTCCAATGGGTAGAGTTCTTCTTTACTTACTTACTCCATGGTGCAGAGTCCTTCTTGAGAAGCTAACTGGTCTGCAGCTTGTCAAGAAACTCCCCGCATTTCACGGAACCCGAAGGTTCATTACCGCACTCACAAGCGTCTGCCACCTGTCTCTATCCTTGGCCAGCCCAATCCAGTCCATATACACACATCCCACCTCCTGGAGATTCGTTCTAATATTATCCGCCCGTCTACGCCTAGGTCTCCCCAGTGGCCTCCTTCCCTCCGGTTTCCCCACCAAGACCCTATACACCCCCTCTCCTCACCCATATGCACCACATGCCCAGACCAACTCATTCTTCTCGATTTTATCACCCGCACAATATTGGGTGAGGAGTACAAGTCATTTAGCTCCTCGTTATGCAATCTCCTCCATTCCCCCGTT
>Ga0123357_10003818_pt1 | contig 17439 bp, 14 predicted proteins | sample TergutEmb28metaG_FD_89873 | JGI IMG/M metagenome (GOLD analysis project Ga0123357, IMG submission 89873) | Embiratermes neotenicus P4 segment gut microbial communities from Petit-Saut dam, French Guiana - Emb289 P4 | ecosystem: Host-associated > Arthropoda: Insects > Digestive system > Gut ... | reverse complement strand
CGTATGGGTGAGGAGAGGGGGTTGTACAGGGTCTTGATGGGGAAACCGGAGGGAAGGAGACCACTGGGGAGACCTAGGCGTAGATGGGCGGATAATATTAGGATGGATCTCAAGGAAGTGGGATGTGTGTATATGGACTGGATTGGGCTGGCCCAGGATAGAGACAGGTGGCAGACGCTTGTGAGTGCGGTATTGAACCTTCGGGCTCCGTGAAATGCGGGGAGTTTCTTGACTAGCTGCAAACCAGTTAGCGTCTCAAGAAGGACTCTGCACAATGGAATAAGTAAGTATGTATTTAATTATCTTTATGTGTTTTTAGTTGGCTGACGATGGCGTATCAGCAAAGCGGAAACATGTAGCAAGGAATAAAACTGATATACATTTTGTTGTTTTTGACCATACTTTCGCCTTTAAAGTTCACGTATCAGATCGGGATGTCACCGATTAAGATGTCAGCTCTGTAGGTCTGTCTTATTTGTTCCGTATTCGTTGTGACGCGGTTTTCCGACTAGAACACACGTGACGTGTGGTTGCGACAAGCAGTGGCATCTGCTGCTCTGCTCTTAAACTATGACTGTTGCTTGACTCCATGGTCCCTGGAACATTCCGGGTACGTGACACCATGTGACGTATCGCCTGTCAACGTAAGTAGGTGCGTTAATCCCTGAAGTTCGCATTACGTGTAAATTCTGTATTAGGCTTTTGTGCCCATTGAGGGGGAGGGAAGAGGACTCCCCCCCGCACGTAAATTTGAGACTCTACGGAGCGGGCACTACACCCACGAAAATGCATCTGAGAGTGCAGGTATAGTTTGCGTGCGTTCCTTACCCCTGGCTGCAGACGGACGTCATATTCTCGCCTCGGCGTTTTATCGATGGTAGCCACACAACTGGAGGCTGGGTAGTTCCAGATCCGGTCTGGTTGCACAAGTGCAACTGTTCCTGGTGGCCCAGTTTCTAGTATTGTGCGTATACTGACCGTGCTGTCCCGTTTATAAACACCGTGTTCATGGTATAAAGCACCGAATGCGACGATCGGGGAAGGATGGATTAAAGAGCTGTCGTGCATTATGTTAGATAACACCAGGAATTTCCTTGGAGTGAAAGGGAAAACATTAAAAATCTTGAAATGTCTTTAGCGAGTATGGTGTCAGGACAGACGACCCTCGACCAAGACGCGAGCGTGGTAGTACTTGGGGTCTTGTCAGAGAAGCCACGTCTACCATCGTTACCTGAATATAGAAACAGAACGCGTTGGCGGAACGTTATGTTTTTATGTAAACGAAATTAGGACGATGGACGAGGTTCAAATTAGTAGCTGTGGGAGTTGAATCCCGTCCACGTGCTCATGTAAATTATACATTCCGTTTTAATATTATCCTCATGTGAATGCTATACGATGCTCTATTTCTTCCTCTGTCTTCATAATGGATGTTTTGCAGAAGGCTAACTAACGCCATGTGGCAGAGTCCTTCAGCAGGTAATAGCGTCTCATATGGTGACGAAATTCCTCGTCTTGTGTGGCAGTTGAGTGTTCAATACCGTGTTCACCAGAACCAGTTGCTAGGCCTGGTGCAGAGCCAGTTGAATTTAATTCACACCCTCACACGCTTTACATTGTTCATATCCGTGCACTAATATCACTACATCAAATAAACACCGACAAACACAGTCGTATACTTTTAAATCACCACTTTATTAACACTGTACGTAACTCCAGCGTGTTTCAAACTTTAAAGGGTCATCTTCAGGGAATATAGTTGATACATTCTAGCAGTGTGTGTCAACAAAATAAGTCACCAGTTGTAAAATTAAACTTAGTGTGTAGCGTGTACTGTGTTACGCTGCAGCTTTAAGACATACGTTAACAGTCCGAAGCGCGGTGGTAACTAGCACCAAAAACTTAAAAAAAAAAATCCTGTATTTTGCGACACTGTGTTGTGTATCTCATGTGATCCTCACAAGAAGCAGGAAATGTCCCTAACAACATTTTCCCGTTCGGTGTTTATAATTGGGACGGGATCTTTTCTCTGTGGGGAACGAATTGAAGTTTAGATGAATGCGAGTCTTTGGAAGGTTAACATTGCAGACTCTGCTGTGTAGCATAATGATACGTCACCAGAATCGAACGCGCACTTAACATCACTGGACATATGCACTTTACCATCACAAGTGTTGTTTGAACTGTCTCATCACAATTGTTGTGGGAACTGTATCATTACTAGTGTTACGTGAACTGTACCATCACATGTCTTACGTGACATGTATCGTCACAAGTGTTATATGAACCGTACCATTACAAGTGTTGTGCGAATTGTTTCATTACTACTGTTACGTGAATTTTATAATCACAAGTGGTCTTTGAACTGTACCTCCACAAATGATACGTCTTACGCGACGTGTATGGTCGCAAGTGTTGTGTGAACTGTATCATTACTAGTGTTACATGAACTGTACTGTCACATGTCTTACGTGACGTGTATCATCACAAGTGTTACGTCCACAGCATTGTCACTGTTGTAAGTGAAGGATGCGACGAGTCACGGAATCATTTACATCGAGTTCCTAGCATGCAGTTCCTACACAGTGCTTGGGAAGGGATGGAACGGTATTTTGTCATTCGAAGTACCAAGTGAGTTTTTGTTTCTGTGTTTAACCGCCATAGCGTGGAATGAACTTGTTTTGCTCGCGTACCGAGTGTTGCGTTGGATGAACCTGAATTAGCCGCTGTTTTCTAAAAAGAGCACCGTACCGCATTGCGATTCATAAAATTTAGGAACAAATTTTATCCAGTAAATACTTTTTGCTGGTCTCATAAGAATAGTGCTGTATTCAACACGTACTTTACCGGTAAAAATATGCATTTTATTTATGTGTTTGGTATGAGTGGCAGTGTGAAGAGCGATCAACAGTTTAAGGCTTTGGAATTGGCTTTTACTCTGCTAACATCCAGCCACATTTCGCCCCACACAGTATACTAGTATTTGAGTGCCCCATATGATCTCACAGCAAACCAGCAGTAACTTTTTGGTCTTTGTACTGGAGATGGACTGTGTTCTCTTTAAGTTAGGGACTGAATTTTTAAATAAGATATTAGCCCATATGGATTTGATAGTCCGTCCTGTACTGGCCCGGGCGTTCAGTAGCCAACCTGTCACGCGAAGGCCCGTTTCCCCTTTCATTGTCATTCCACCACTCCATTTCATCTTGCTTCTTACTCTTTTCCTTGTCTGAAGGACGATTAGTGGCAGCCTTCGGATGTCGTGGAGTTTCGGACGGAAAGCTGTTTTCCAACTGATATGAATGTTATTCTTCGAGAACAGTGCACCTCTTCTCACTTTTACCGTCTTCCACTTTCCAGCACTTTTAACTTACCTCCAAACAACCTTGCACCGTACGTCCACGCTGACACTTGTCTGCAAACGTTGAGGGGCTGTAAGGGTTGTTTTTGGTTCCTTTGTAATTGTAATGTGTTTCTCAACCCCTCCACCCATGTCTCTTTTACCTAACGCTTCCAAGGATTAATTTAGTTATCACTGGAGCCGTGTGTTACACATTACGTGGTAAATAACTCCCTTCATGGTGGCAGAATCCTGGTCTCGAACGCTGCAAATACCAAAGGTTATCATTGAACCTCATCCTTAATTTCATCTCTGTGTCCTTCAAATTGAGACATGACCTCTTTAAATAGAGTTTGTGTTTATACGCACCCATACTGTGTGACCCCACGTGATAAGCTGGCGGGCATGAGTATTAGCGCAAGGTGCGCAACAGGCCACAGACGTTTTGTATATCCCACCGTCATCATGACTTTGCTTTCAAGTGGGTACGGCAGTGCAATGGAATGTGACTTGCACGCAGTGTGGCAACAACAAAAATCATGCAAGCTGGCATGTCGCGGGCCCGTTGTGTTGTTGCTAGAGATACATTCATGTCACAAGTTTCAGGGGCCTCCAGCGACAGTCAAGTCTCACTTTCTCAGTTGTGTGCTGTGGCTCATTGTTCAGTTGCAGTGAGGGGAGGCCCTCTTTATGAACCACATTTAAAATCGAACGTCTGCTTCTTCGTTGTTGATGATCTCGGCCTAATTGAACCCCTTAGGTTAACCCAGGCCTGCTCGCTTTCTGTGGCGGTGCCGGCAGATTTAGAAAAATCTTGTCTGCTTGCGGGTAATATGCATTTGTTTGTATGCGTATTTCTTAGCGTGACCTATTTTACCCACTCGTGGGTGTAGAGGGTTATCTTGGATGTGATCACACTCAGTGAGACACACACAAACTAGGTAGGACTTTTCTGGACGAAAGATCAGCCCGTCGTGGGGACCAACATGAAATCCGGTACTGATAAGTGTATAAAAATGCATTTCGCAACGTAAGGTAGGATGTCGCCATTTTAGCACTTTTTAAAGTTAATTAGTGATGTAATATATTTCTGTGTAAATAAGCACCCCCATAAGTTTTTAAAATTGCTTTGGCTTTGCGAGGGAAATGGTTCAAAACATTTTATCATTTCAGTCTCTCTGCGGGCAACGTAGCACTGTGTTGTCCGCGAGCTATGGGTCATGCAGTTCTGTGTTAAGCCTATATACACGTAACACAGCACTCATGTCAGCATTTTTTCTGTACATTTTGTTTGCATCATATGGTTACCTTAATGCACAGTGATGACGTTCCTAAGCAGTATTAAACGTTTAGGCCTTGTATGGTTGGGCAGCGTGTTTTCTTTGAAGTAGGAACCAAGTTTAGAACAAATGCTCACATGAATTTCAGGCACAGGATAGTGTTTCCGTTATAACGGCCCATATTAAAGGCGTGGTTGAACGATTTGAGTGCCAACTGTGTTCTTGAAATCAGCGGTGAGAGAAAAGCGGAAAATGAAATTTAATGGAAATGTTCGACGCATAAGGAATAACCTCTCAGTTTTCATTATTTTGCCATTCCGATTCATTTGTTTTAAATCGTGCAGAAACAATTTTCACTGTAGATCGCGTCAATGAGCATGCTTCTATGAATCAATATTACACCAGTGTATTGTGTCGTGCAGCTGTGAAGGCCCGCAGTTATCAGCACGTGTTCTTATTTTTGTACCTCGCATAACGCAGCAGAACCTAGACTGACTGGAGAAGCAGCAAACTGGCTGAAACAGTAATGCTTCTGATTGGTGTGCTTAAGGTTTCACAGTTTAAATTTCGGCCGGGACGTCGTCTGTCGTGACTGAGTGAGGATTGTCGTGATTTTCCGTAGTCTTTCAAGTCGTCATAGTATACTGACGTCAGATTAGACCACTACCACTTTGTAAACATTCTCTGATCGTCCTAGCTGTCATTCGATGCTGCGTGTATTGACTGGTGTAGGCTGATGCTTTTGAAGTGCCAGGACATAAACCATGCAGAAATCAGAGATAAAACGTACAGCTTATGTTGACCAGTCTAATGGAACAGATAGCGTGCAGTAGGTCAAGGTGTCGAACGTGAGCAGTGTGCCGAGAGGTTTGGACCTGAGGGAGAGGGGAAATGGCAGAAGGACGGAGAATGTCGCTTAATCACAAGTTTCATGATTTTCCCTCATGATCAGATGTCATTATGGTGATGAAATAACACGGGTTGTGTTGTGCGAGGCGTGTCGCAGGAGTGGGGAGGAGAAATGCAAGAGTTTTGATGGCAATGCGTAAAGGCAAGAAACCACTTTAGTCCTAAGCTCAGGTTGTAGGGTAGTGTACGTTAAAGTGTGGATTGGATTCATCTGGCTCATAACAGGAACCTTGGGGGGTGGGGATGGGGGGGATTTGAACAGTGTGATGAACCTTTGTGTTCAGTAAAGTGCTGGAAATTTCTTGACTGGATTGGCAGCTATCAGGTTCTAATGAAGAATTGTGCTCCATGTTGTTTGCTGTTTGTTGTCGTGGCAGATCGTAGAACTGCCGTGAAGTTAGATTCCTGTACCTCATGACCGTTGCAGTGTTACAACCTACATTCATGCTGCTGAACACAAAATATGCTTTATAAATGTGTATAAATAGTCTGTTCGCTTTAACCGGAAAAATATGTGCTGTCTGAATTCTATATGGAAGTGAGGTTGGAGGGACTAGCTGAAATATTGTCAACGCTGCACGGAGAACAGACCGGTGTTCGTTTATTACGTCATGGTTAAGTTTGTAATATAACGTACCTTCATATATTTCCTTATAATTCACGTTTCGGGCATCTTATGTATATTTTCTCTTAAACGTGACGTATTTACCGGCGTAAAATACTGCCAAGAAAGTGACAAATGATTGTAGACGGAAAAAAGAAGGGGAGGGGAGAAAGGGAACGGAAGATTCACCTATGCGCTTCTAGTCAGCGCTCCAAGAACAATACTTGGAATGTTTGCAGAACGAAAGATACGACATGCTTATTTGAAAACGCCGAGCGTGGAACGTGCTGGTTTGGGTGACAAATTTGGATTACCCTGTGTGTGTGTGTGTGTGTGTATGTGTATGTGTATGTGTATTCCTTTCAAAATGGAACTGCTGTAGCAGTTTTGAGATTTGAGGTTCTCACAGTGGCGTCTGCCTTCTATAATGATGCCCTGTAGTTGATGTTTAGCAACGTTTAAAGAAACTGCAAATCTAGATACTAGGTTCCTCTGAAACGTCGGTTTATATATATATTCTCTGGATGTATAGTCACGGCATCCTGGCGGAGATATAGTAACCACATGCACGTCCTGGGATGTGTGCTGCATAGTAAGTTTTGATAAATATTTATATCTTATGGGATATGATGCAGTTTCGAATGGTAAATCCCACATTCTGGAAGAGCTTGCTGCTTCATTATTCAGGGTCTTAGAAGATAGAGAATCTGAACATTGAGGCAGATATTTACTCCGAAACACTGGTACCTGTTTACCATTTGATATGACGTCGCATCTAAGGCGAGTTCAGTCTTTGTCAACATGATACCCCACATCGCTGTATTGTTTCTTACTCTCAAACCCATATTTGGATATATTCTCACCGTGTGCTTGCATAACGTCACGTAATTAGGTAGTTTGAAGAGACAGTACTAAGTCTCATCAATACCTGCTGTTCCTCGTCTCATAATTATGTTTTTGCACCTTTACTCAGAGTAGGGTCTTACGTGGAAGTTCAGTACCTGTGGAGCCCTGGGCTATGCCAAGTACAGCTGATTGGAGTGTCTTCTAGTTATAGGACCGATATTTTTGTGTTCGGCATTCCCCAGACTTCCCTCCGAAAGGTGTATTGTCGGGGTTCTTATATTAGCCCGTCAGGTCTGACAGGTTATGTGCTGAACCAGCTAGCGTTTGCAGTGACCTGGACAGACCGCAGCCTGGAACTTGGCGACAGGAGTCTCCAGGAGAGGCTAGGAATGCAGGGATTGGCGGCATTATCCACTGAGCATCAGCATGGTCCTGACTGAAAGTGTTAATTTGATCGCTTTAACTCGCGGTGGTATCTAAACGTGACCACGTGCTTTAAAATTAAGAAACTGCGTATTTTGCCTGCAAGGTACATTTATGTGTTTTGTATGATCCCTTCTATAATTCTGGATTATGCAACTGTGTCGTTTGGTGTGTGGTTCCTTATATTTCGAAGGAACGTTGCTTCGAAGTCGATAAACCACGCACCCAGCCATACAGCGTCATATCCCATACGATTTGTATACTTAAGAAGAACGCCGTGAGCATCTCTGATCCTTGTTATGGTGACGCTGTGTTTACAGTGGGTTGGGAATTGAAATTATTAATTAACCATTGGGTAAGCATCATGTACTATACCCAAGCCTGCGGACGGTCGTGGGTTGATCTTGGCGTACCTATCTCCGTTGAGAAGTTAATTTGCTACTTGTAGGTAAGCTAGTCAATATCCACCGTATTGAGCCTGGTTGTGTTAACAAGAATTGCAAATGCACGACCAATTGTAACATTACGTGACGTGCTGGTTATTTATGAAGGGAATTTTCTGAAATTCCTAAGCCACATTTTGGAAGGTCAGTGTTGTCCATGCGCACGCCTACAAGGCTTGCCAGGGAGCAGAGTGGCAACTGTATTCGCTAGATGAAGGCGAGCAGTTAGCTTTACTTCTGGGCCGCTTGTGGGCCGGGATAACTCAGTCGGTATAGCGACTCGCTACCTGCTGGATGGTCCGGGAATCGAATCCCGGTGGGGGTGAGATATTCCGCACCCGCCTCCTATGCGTTGGTTCCGGGTCTTTCCCGGGGGTAAAGGGGCCGGGGCATGGAGTTGGCCACCTACCTCCATATAGCGCCGAGGTTAAAGAATGAATAGAGCTATACCTCTACACCTCAGGGCCTTTTGGCCTGTTATGGGGTGAACTTTGCCAGGGCCGCTTAACATTGGGGTGGTTTTCTAGGGTACACATTGAATACGTGGGAGGTTGGTGGCTCCAGAGCCGCTCTGGGCATGTTCGAGACGAGAAGTATTCTGACCCTGTGGGGATTCGAACTGCGGATTGTCGATGCAATAGCCTAGTCTGTATTACTACCCTGCAGGGTTTTGACGATGGCGTGTGTGTGTGTGTGTGTGTGCGCGCCCGCGCGCGCGTGTATATATATATATATACCCCCCCCCCCACACACACACACACAGAAGTGTGGCTCTCGGGCGAGTCTTACGAGTTTTGTGGCTCTGCTATGGGTTTAAGTTGGCCACCCCAGCTGTATAACATCTAAACTCATTAACTTTATAAAGTTTTTCTATTGCATGTCCCCGTATTCAGGTTTGTTTCTTTTAAAACAACTGTCACTACATAATGATTATTTACACCGTAATTGCACCTGGATTAACGTGAAATCAGTAAATATCACGTATTCCAAAAGCACTGTATTTGGTCTCCAGCGAAATGTTCATAGCCATATTTTCTAAACTGTTTTGGAACGTGTGGTATTTACCAATTTGACGTCAGTCCTGGTTTAATTACGCTGTAAATAATTATCTGGTAGTGACGGCTATTTGGGCGAGGGAAACCCGAAGACGGAGTTGGAACCTTTCCTCGAAACTGTATTATATCAGTACATCCGGTGGAAAAAGTCAAAAGGCCTGGAGTCCTAGTCAGTTTACTTACTGCACTTTCCAGGCCGAAATCCCAGTCTGTTATTGTATTCGTGTGGTGTTTATTACAACTTAAAAACTCCACGTGCAAATCAGAAAGAATACCTTGTGTGAGATCATGTCTGTCCGCCCATGGCCTAGTATCACAGACTAAAAGATTCGACGTCGGTGAATTCACTCAATCTTGCGGTCATTTCGGATTTACAGTCATATTGGGCGATAATAAAGTCTGGATTATAAACGCATTAAGGTATAAACCAGTAGCATTGAAGCTTAATAAACTGCTAGGAACGCCGATGGGATTTTTGTGGACCACATTAGTTGAACACACTTCGTAGTCATGTTGGACCTTGTTAAGGGAGTCTCAAACTGAATGAATTGTGAGCCACTGACACGGAAGTTGGAGCAGGCAGTGTAGAGTGAAGGTGGCATCCTGGAACACATCTGACAGCGGGAATGACACCTTTGTTTGTCTTTATATTTTATGCACGGCTTTTGACACACAGCTTTGATGTTAGAATGAAAAGGGAAAAGGAAAGCCATGAATTCCAGCTTCAAGCTCTGACAGTAGTAATTGAATGTTTGTATTCCTTCGTTGAAATTAATAACAGCGCGAGAGACGAGAAGACAATATGAAGTCCCTGTGCTTAATTGAGCATCACAAAATTGAAGGCGTGTGGGAGAAGAGAGTTGCAGTGTAGCATCGCGCATTATTTTCATCTGCACTACATTGGGTGTGTGGTCACCTTCACGCCTCGGCCGCTTATTATATGCATATTAAATGGAGAATCATAAGTGTTTATGTAGTAATATTTGTCGTAATTTTATGTTTTCAACCCCTGGAGAAAGAGCCCCCGGCGTCCGTTGGATCGGAGGCTGGGTGTGCCACAGACGGTTTCGGCGCTTTGGAGAGGGTGAAAGGTATTCTTCTCAAGCCGTGAATCGACCATCCTACCCGTAGCCAGTTGGGAAAAAGAAAAAGTAGTAATAAAAATGATTAATGCATTTTGCAGTTTTCATCTTAATTATTAACGTTTCTACAGGCCCCATAAGTTTTGAGCATTGCGTACAATGGATCGTGAGTTTGTATGTTGTATTGAACTGTTACGTTTACTACTTCGTGGAGGACGTTCTGATATTGGAGCGATTTTTTTTAACGGATTTTATCGTTCCATCGTTGATCCGTACTCATTTATCACCGAGCGGTAGTACGTTATCCCTTCTTCTTTCTCTCAGTTGCAGGCTTCATCTCTGACCCAACACTTGGTGCAGTAGACAGCAAAGAAGTTTTGTCTAAATACGGTTGATGGTGGATACGCTACGTCCTGTGACATTTTTACACAGTCGCTGCAAATAAAACATTGAGCACAGTGTATTATTGAACAGGTTGGTAACATTTTCGCAAATATGCATTTTCAAGTCCCTGTTGGACACTTTAACAGTTATTTGGAAGTTCTCCATTCCGTGCATTCTCACATGATTAAACACCCTTTAATTATACCAACCAAATGCACAGTGTTTATGCATTACATTACGTACATGTAGTGTACTTCTCCTACATGTTTCGGTGTCATATTCAGCATCACCAGGGAGAACTTATGTGCTCTTTATTTAAAACCGGATATTGATGTGAAACAATTAACTATGGTTTCTATATTAGTTACTTCGTACATTGTAAGAGGTACAATTGTTCATATATTGGAGTTAGTGTGTTTACACAATAGATGAAATGACAGATGTGGCACCACTGTACTGTTTGTTAAAAACCTTGAAAATCTGTAGTTACGGTCTGTATAGCTCCATAGATTATCAAGGTTTTTAACAATAGCACTGTGGTGCCAAATCTCTGATTTCAGCCATTGTATAAATATTGACTCCAATATATACACGGTGTGGGCCGGGTAGCTCAGTCGGTATAGAGACTGACTACGGGCTGGACGGTCGGGATCGAATCCCGGTGGGGACGTGATTTTCCGCCCGTCCAGACCGGCCCTGGGGCCCACCCAACCTCCTGTAAAATGGGTACTGGGTCTTTCCCGGGGGTAAAGTGAGGCCGGGGCGTGCTGCTGACCACTCACCCCCTTCTAGTGCCGCGGTCATGGAAGAGTAGAGCTATAGCTCTACCCACCCTCTGGGCCTCACCGGGCCTGTAACGCGATCACTTTTACCTATATATACACTGTTGTACCTCTTACAATTTACGAAGTAACTAATATAGAAAACATAGTTAGTTGTTTCATAGCAATATCCGGTTTTAAGTAAAGGGCAAACAAGTTCTCCCCGATGATGATGAATGTTACGCCGAAACATGTAGGAGAAGTACAATATATTGTATATAATGTAATGAATAAACGTTGTGCATGTATTTGGTATAATTAAAGGGTGTTTAACTTTGAACAGTTTTTTGCAACATGTTTCATTCATAAGTACGTGATTTTGTTTTTTACATTCAGATATTGCTAAAGTTTAATTTCTGGCACGTCTTCCTGTTTCTAAGCAGGAGGTGACGCTTTTGACTTGCACTGGGACGCGTATCGACTCTTTTTCCGGTACGCTTGTCTCCAGTCTCTCAAGGCCTTTACCGGTATAGCACAACTATTGGCCACATCTTGTCGTCCGACGCTGTATAGTCGGAGGTGGTGATGACGCAGGTGAACCGTCAGTAAGTGAATACATGGTGAGATTTAACTGCCCTGCCGTGAAGACGGAGACATCAGGTTTACGCAGTACGTTGGTACACCACCATTCTGCAGTGAGTTAAACTGAAAACCGAAACGGCAAGCGTAGCGGTCTTTTATAATATACGAGTGTGTAACGTACCGCGTGCTAGAGTAGGTGATGAATGACCACCTCTCAGACATGCGTGATTTCGAAGGAACCGAAACAAAGAGGAATGTGTTCTGAATAGGCACGTGGTGGGCATTATTAGTGCAGTAAATGAGTTTAAATGTAAATTAATTTTTTGGAATTCGTATTTGGATAAAAACTGCTGATGTGCTTCCAAATATCGCAAATATTGACAGGGAATGTACCTCGTAATTCTGATTCCACGTTATACATTGGTCATGTAGAATAGTCGAGCACTGTATAGTCAAAGTAAGATCTGCATAGCTTCATTAAATCGAGCCTCTTGTGCCGTTTTGTGTAAATCCATTCGGCAATCTGGACGTCAGTTTGGTTGCCAAATCTGTCAAATGTTGAAGCTTTAGTTCTATAAATACAATAGGCACTACAGAACAACGCAACCCTAAAGCCTTACAATTTACATAAACATTTTTGTAAATTAGATTACCCCACACGGCATCTGTTGCTGAAATATTCTGCAGTCAGGGCTAAATCGTAGGCTGCTTTGGATCAGTCTGTGTGTCAGTGGATGTTCCCGATAATGAGCATTGTGAAAAGAAAGTATTGTTGTCATCTTTCTGACTCTAACCTTCGTGACTCTTTGCATTTTCAAATTCTAATCCTGACCTCCAGAAAATTACAAGCGAAGCACAGTGCCTTCGTCGCACTAATAATAACCTGCTGAAAATTATAGGCGCCTGCTTTTGACTGTTTACTACTTGGTATTGAATTATATTGTATAAGTCATCGTTTCGTTAAATTAAAATTTTATTGTTTGATACGCTTTTATTGTTGATTTTTTTTAATGAAAGATAAAATGCCCATGTAGAAATTTTGAAGCTTCAAATGTGGATTCAGAAGCCATAAAGTTTGGCGATCCCTGTCAACATGCCTTGAGGCATTGATTTTCAGATAAGTAGCATTGCCAGGACTCCTCAATCTTCCTAAATTTGCCTATTTGAATTGATGTAAACAATGCTGCACTCAGAGTCGTTTGAGTAATGTACCCACAAATTCTGGCGTACATCTGAGTCAGTCGATACAGCTCGGGCTGCTGACGGTGTCGGCAGCGCCGTCGGTTACTTGGTAACGGGCAGGACGAGTAAGGAATCGTGGTTCGGTTCCCAGCAGGATCAAGAGATTTTTTTTATCCCAAAAATGTCCAGCTAGCCTGTGGAGCCGCCCTGTCCTCGTAGTTAATGAATGTCGGGGATATAGCGCTCAGGACTATAAACTGATCGTTGAGCCTATATCTAGTGCTGAAGGTAGGAGTGAAGGGAGCCTTACCTTCGCCCCCCCCCCGGCCTTCGTGGCGTGCAGATGGAAACTGTCTGGAACTTGAACGGAACACTGTACTGCCGAGTTTTTGCTTTCTTCGAACGTTCGCTCATTCTGCCTGTTTTCCGACTCAGGAGAAACTTTTTTACCACCATAATTATCTTGCGTCAAGGACTGCAGTGATGGCAAATTCTGTTGGATCACTTGCCTCTGTGGCTAGAAACAATAAAATGAGCACTTGCACTGTGCGCAAAGAAGTGTGTGGCTGTTTGGAAATGGACACTTCTTTATGTTCATACTGACGAATCCGATAAGGCGGCCTTTCAAATTGAAAGTGTTTTCGTAAAATATGGCAACGTGTTTGTCAGTGGTACCTGCTACAGTCCAGGATAGACCAGTGCTTGCAGTGACGTCACTTCAGACCAACTCACCTGCGCTGGATATGTTTCGAACCCTTCCCGTCATTTGAAGCCATCCGTAATTCAGCAACAAAATGCGGGGTTTCCGTTCATTATCCCTTCAGATTGACAAACTCTCGATCCTAATGATTTTTGGAGTTAGCAAATTCCAGCGAACTGAACTGCAGAATGCAGCTGATTCTAATGATCTGCTTGTTATCAAAACGCGCGTCCTGCAGCCACAAAGAAGCCTCATTCCCGTAATCCAGAGATCTGGGAATTTGTAACACAATCCTATGGCTGCGGCCCGAAATTGGCATTCCAACGTACACAGCCGCTCCTTCCTCTTAATAAAATTAACGCGATTACTCCGACGCAAATACGAAATCTGAACCCTACCATCGAGGGTGTCCAAAATACAAATACTAGCCAAGTTGATCTCAGCATGTTTAGCCAGATCTTTAAATGAAATTTATTTTAAACAAGGCAGGCAGTGGACGTATAAATTTAACATTTTGGCGCGTTCGCACGACGTGTATATATCCTCGGCTAGCCTTACAGCCTAATAGAGTTTCACTCGAATGTATGTCGCCGGCAGCAGTGAGTTCTCAATATTGTTAAGCTAAATATTATTGCCATGGAATCTCAGCATTGTATATCCTTTGTACTGTAGACTCACGTATGTCTGTGTCAGCCGTATAAATATTGAACGCTTTGGCATGGAAAGGCAGAAATACGTTTTCTTTAGCATTGTTGGTCGTTTGAAAACATTTCGTATTTCTTACGCTTCCTCGGCTATCCTAACAACGTGATACAATTTCACATGAAGGGAGCGATTTCATGGCGAAAGTCCCCAATATGAAATTTCACAGAAATGGGTGCAGTGGGAGCAGGTTAATACATTGCGACAGCCGGACGGACGGGTGGATGGACATAACGTAGCTATAGACGCCCTTTGCGACTGAATGAACGTGCCTAAAATGCGAACTTAATAATTCCTACTGGATTCTAAGGATACTGTATTGCACTTAGGACTGCTGGGTTTCTGGACCCTGTACAGCGTATAGAATTCAGACTAGGGACACGACGTTTCGGAAACAATCTATTTCCATTCTCATGTAAAGGGGCGTGGAGGCACGTACTGACATGAATTGGTTCAAATAGCTGCTGTCAGTCACCGGCCTGCTGATTGAGAACAGGCCAGGTTTTTGAAACGTTGCTTTTTGTACGCGACATAATGGACAAAACAGTCCGTATTACGCATTCATGGATGGTGAGATACGTATTTGCGTCGTTCGGTGTAACGTAAACAGCTCACGTAGTGCAGAATCCTAATACGGTCATTTTATTTTGTTCCTAGACAATAATGTGGATGCGCTGTTTATGTTATAAAGAATTGTCGTCGTCGTTATTTGTACTGTTTACAAACTATTATGCGGTGATCAGATTAGGTCGGATGAGATGGGCAGGACATACAGAATGCTTACGGATAAGAATGTTTTCATCCAGATGAGAATCATTATCAGTGCAGTGTACCTTTCAGGCATGATTACTGTAAATTACATGTAGAAATTCAGTCCGCGCCTTCCATAAAGCATTGGGTCTCCATTAAAGGACCAGTCTGTTAAGGATGTTAAGGGACAGTTGCTATTTGGTACGAGGTTCTAACATCAGTTACGGCAAATGGTACTGTGCTTTGTAGGTTTTGGAAGCTGCCACATTGCTATACTGAAACTAGGCCTATTATCTACATGACGATACTTTATATGCCATTAGAAAGCAAGGGCGTTCTTGGATATCAAGCATTTTGTTGTCCTTAGACCGACCGAATTTGGAATGTGAGGCATGCAGCTGCGTTGTGATGGAGCCAAAGAATGCGAGACTATGTGGGGGACGGGCTGACTGTGAGGTGCTAGCGAACATAGCGCGCTGTGCGGTGTGTGTGTGCGCGCGAGCGTGCGTGTTTTGTATTCTCTAATGTCTATTAAGCCTTTAAGGCGCAGTGATGTCTCTATGAACCATATGCTGCAACACCAAGAAAACTGCGTTTTGGCTACGTACAGTATTTATATATCTCGTCTGATTCTCGCAGTGAACTGTGATTAGTTTCCTAACACCACACAGTGTGCTGTGTGAGGTAGCAGCTGGATCTTTCGTTCATATCAGGATGCTTAGCATTGTGACAGTCCCACTTCAGCCAGTGGAACTGACAGTGTTAATGCAGCTGGACAGTCCTACTGCAGCCAGTGGAATGACACTGTGTTAATGCAGCTGCACAGACCCACTGCAACCAGTGGAAATGGTACGGTGTTAATGCAGCTGCACAGACCTACTGGAACCAGTGGAACTGGCACAGTATTAATGCAGCTGCACAGACCCACTGGAACCAGTGGAACTGACAGTGTTAATGCAGCTGCACAGATCCACTGCAGCCAGTGGAATGACAGTGTTAATGCAGCTTCACAGTCCCACTGCAGCCAGTGGAACTGACACAGTGTTAATGCAGCTGCACAGACGCACTGCAGCCATTGGAACTGGCACAGTGTTTATGCAACTGCACAGAGCCACTGCAGCCAGTTGAATGACACAGTGCTATGCAGATGCACAGACCCACTGTTGAACTCCATTGTTTTATTGTTTTTAGTGCTAAGCTTGACGGTCGCTAAGGTAAACGACGGATTCGACTGACTGAGGAACAGCATGCAGAGTTCACATTATCATTATAATGTAGTTGAAATCGCTATAAGAAATGAATGATACATTCCACATAACGTTCACATACCGCCTCCTGGGATGTGACATCGTGTAGTCCGTAGAAGTTTTCCGACGTGTAGAGTAGGTGATGCCCCAGTATTCAGAGTAAACTACCCGACCACATTACGTCACATTCATAGTCACCGCCACGTGAACTTAATATCTCACGCTGTACATGTTAATAATATCACAGCTGTAGCCTGAAGCCACCTTCAACTCTACCTACAACCCTGTGCACGCCGTGAAGCTTTATGTGGAAATGGATGTGTGGATCCCCGTATTTTCAGCTTCTGTACTAGGTGGCGGTGAGTGGTCGGATTCACGCAGTGGCCACGTAATCCCCGGGAAGGTTCCGGGTTTCCATTGCGTAGGAGGTCGGGTGGACCTCATAGCTGATCTTGGAGGTTGGAGAAAAAATCTCTTCCCCTGCCGGAAATCGAACGACGATTTCTCGGACGTACGGCCCATAGTCCAGTCGCTGTACCGGCGTAGTTTATTTATACGTCCACGTCTCTGCTGTAGCAACGGTGTGGAACTTCATGTGTCAGTCGCAACGTGTAGCGAGGCAGTCTTTTTTGTTGCTCTTACAAAAAATATATTTGACGTATAAAATAAAAGTTGTCACGAAGTGAATAGAGCTTAAGAGTGGTATGTTAGAACTGGGTATTAGCTGTTTGGGCGTCGTATGTTACTGCCACCTTATTTGAGGAATTAAGCGGGTATGGGGGTTTGTCATGTAGAACTTAACAAAATACGTGTACAAGTATAATGTGAAGATTAGCCTGGGACCTGCGCTAAGGTCTCATGAGGGGTTCCTGTGCCTTTATGTCTTCCCGACTACAACTTTTCCCGCGTTCTTTGAGCCCCTCATACGTGCACGTTTCTGCTCATCTCCTCTGCTTGATGTGATAGTATGAGAGCTCGTCATTGTGCAGTTTTCTTCAGCATGCTGTTACTTCCTCTGGGGAAACCTAGATGGGCGGATAATATTAGGATGGATCTCCAGGAAGTGGGAGGTGTGTATATGGACTGGATTGGGCTGGCCCAGGATAGAGACAGGTGGCGGACGCTTGTGAGTGCGGTAATGAACCTTCG
>Ga0123357_10003817_pt1 | contig 17442 bp, 12 predicted proteins | sample TergutEmb28metaG_FD_89873 | JGI IMG/M metagenome (GOLD analysis project Ga0123357, IMG submission 89873) | Embiratermes neotenicus P4 segment gut microbial communities from Petit-Saut dam, French Guiana - Emb289 P4 | ecosystem: Host-associated > Arthropoda: Insects > Digestive system > Gut ... | reverse complement strand
TAACATTACATCACCCATTTCTTTATCTATATCTCCCATAAAAAATCCTTCCCCCTAGTGACCGGATATTTCCTGACACGTTTACATCCAAGACCTTGCTTAGTATCTGTGGTAATATGTTGCTCATATGGTTCCACTTTATTATCTTCATCCTCTTCATCTCTTTTCTTTTCCTCATTTTCACTTTCCTTCCTTTCATCTCCTTCTTCTTCCTCACATTCTTTTCCTAAGTCTCCTGCTTCCTTTTCTGTAGAGTCATTTACATTATGTGAGGCAATTTCTGGTGTGGTTTCTAGTCTTGAATTGAGCTTTGGCTGTGTGTGTTGATGTAATGAGCTGCTCTTAACTGGTTCATGCCTAAAACCTGAATTTGAAACTCTTCTCTGTTGTCCCTTGTTTATTACCTTACTTTGTGTTTGTAAATATGTATTCCTGTCACACCTATTCAGCCAGTAAGGATAGTGGAAAACACACACACACTGTGAAGAGAGCCTATATTATATACAGTTTTCTTGTTCAGGTACCACTTACAAATCATCAGCTCACTTGGAATGGAGCCCAAAGGATGTTATTGAGGTGACCATTGTTTCCATGTATGAATACTCCGATAATTTACTGGTGAAGCTAAACTGTGAACTCTTGACACCTTTTGAGAACTGGAGGAGGACAGCGATATCAGGCAGGTATGAAATTTGCCAGTTCCATTTCATTCACCATCACCGTCTTTACTCTCTGCCTAGAAGGTAGTTTTATCAAACGGATGGCTATATACATTTTCAGTTAAACTAACTTGTAATATTTTGCTGTTTACTAGGAATATGTAGGAAATAGAAGACCCAGGTCCTCTGGCATGTTATGTAGGGCTACCATACACCCTTTTCTCCCCAGACACATCTTTTTCCACCCAAAATTTTCCATGTGGACAGGTTTTTTAAATTTGTAGAAATGTCCAGGTTTTTGACTATTTGTTATCCCATAAAGCTTTCGCATATTTTAATGGTAGTGGAAATGCAAATATATTTCTACTACAGCTTTAAGAATTGCATGATTTTAATATTATATTAACATTGTCCAAGTCAAAAATACATCACATGAATGCTGCAGAAAACGTTTGGGATGTCTAATAAAACATAAGCAATATTTGTGACTTCTCATTTTCTCCTTGTGCATGATTATGTCATTGAGCAAAAAATGACAGATATAACAGTGTCTTACAGAGAATCATGTATGAGTGAGCACATGAGAAAGAAGATAACCTGTGACCTGGTGATGTATTGTTTGTGTACATTGTACACAAAATTAGAATAATTTGTTTTAATTTTGTATATTTTCTTTGAAATAACAGTGTCAATTTTATTTAACAAAATTTTGACTGTCTTTATGTTCTATTTTTTAACTTACCTTTTTGCTGATGAGTCCTCTTATATATGGTTGACAAGTGGGAAATGTCCTCTTCTCATGCCTTGAATGTTCCTATATTGTGCTGTGTCATTGGCATGTAGATCCTGATGCTTCATTGGATCTTAGTGCCTTTATCGTCAGGGTCATGACCTACTTGACCTTGTAGATGAATAGACTACATTCCTTCAAAATGTCAGAAATTGCTTCCCAGCAGCACAGTGTAACATCCCTGGAGTCTTGAATATTCCACAACAACAGTGAAAACCTCACATTTTGCAGTGTAGGAAAGAGTTTACTTAGTATGCGGGTGGCCACAATGCGGTTTGTTTATGTCACCAGTGCAGCTCACGCATGCTGGCTGTAAAAGTATTATAATCAATGTTTTCCATAAAGAACACACTATAACAGAACATTAGCACATCTGGTGAATTCCCCAACACACAGCAGTTTCTTATGTTGCTAATAGAAAGCACTGTCTGCATTCTATCAGACAATGAGCAGTGTTGCTACCGTGCATGTGATTTTTTACATAGACATGGCTCTTGCCTCAGTAGCTTCTGAAAGTGCAGCTCCTTAAGATTGTCTAGCTGGCCATCCTTGATACAGACTATAAGATTTGTGAAGTTTTTATTGGAGTATATGTTCAGATTGTGGTTGTAGTCCTCTTTGGCTGTAATATCATGTGGTCTTGTCAGTGGTTACCAGTATGTCAGAAGAAAATGCTGTCTCTATATACAGGGTTGAATGGGCATTTTGGAAGAACAGTCTACCTCCATCTTCAGGGTTCAGCTACTGATAAGACTACACAGTACCACAGTTCTAGGAGAACTATGGGCATAATTAGACACACAGAGTATGTACCTATCTTGCATGCAGTGCTGAATATTCATGCTTGGCAAGAATTAAGTGATAATACACGTAGCAGATACAGTATTTCCTTCGATTATGTACTTCTTGTATTTAATTTAACATTGATGTATGACTTCATTATGCTTTGTGACTTCAGATCATACTAATTTAAAATCACTTTTTTTTTCGTGATGTATTATTGTGATAATGCAAATAACAGACAAATTGTACAAAAAAATTCTGACATTATGAAGGAGAATTAAGTTATTCTGATGTAGTGCTAATTACACAATACTCAAAAGTACACAACACATGTTAAATACAGGTGCTTCTAAAATATTATGAATCTGTTAACATGTGGTGGACAGATTTTAAATTCCTACTGAAGGCAAATGGCCCAGTTTTTAATGTGATATTTCTGGATAACTACAAAATTCTATAAAGTTTTTACACATTTGTTTTTGATATACTTCCCCATGTTTTCTGATTCTTCCATTTGTGGAAATGACAGTTTTCGATATAACGTGTTAAGTTTAGGAGTATACTGGAAAGAAGTGGTGTTTCCTTTTAAATGTGTAAACTTTGAAGTATGAGAACCCTCAAATGCATCATGCTAAGTGAAAGTACCTTCATTACTAGTTTATTAGATGTTGGATATTGCAGTTCATAATCTGTATAATGGAAATTGTGACACACTGTCATTTTTTAATAAACAGATAATAGTAGAATAAGAGACCAACTTGATGTCACTAGTTATTAAGTTTTATTTCACTTCTTCTTTGCTCAACATGTTTCGGACATTAATACATCCATCATCAGGAGCCTGCGACTTCTCTATTGTATCACCACATTGGTTGTGTGTTCTTGTTTCGATGTGTGTTGGAGTTTCGGTGTAGCTGAGTTGAGGTGGAACTCCAACATACATCGAAACAAGAACACACGACCAATGTGGTAATACAATAGAGAAGTCGCAGGCTCCTGATGATGGATGTATTAATGCCCGAAACATGTAGAGCATAGAAGAAGTGAAATAAAACTTAATAACTAGTGACATCAAGCTGGTCTCTTATTCTTCAACTATCAAAATGATGCATGGTCCAATATATATATATATATATATATATATATATGAACAGATAATAGTACATTAAAGCATCAAAAGGTAAGCAACAGTTTATTACCCAGTTATACACACACACACTTATATATATTGAGCTAATCATATTTGTTATATCTATGTGAGCAGCATTCGACATGAAGGTAACTTGTTCAGAGCCAACGGAAGTGTATACTGGCAGGACGATCAGAATATTGCCTTGGATTTCTACATTGACTACTTAATCACTGACACAAACTTACTTTGTGCGCTGAATGCTTCAATAATAAGCACCATTCCTCAAGTTTCATCATTTTCTGCAAGTTTCTACCACAAGCAGACTGAAAGGAAATTTGAGACAAATATACATGTCCAGGTAACATACTAGTTATTGCTTTGGAAGGCAATAAATGGCAGTAGAACTTGTATTTATGTGAATTAATTAAGCGAAATTTGTAGCCTGTTCAAAATAGGTATTATTCTAACCTGTATGCAGTTATTTGTTGTTGTGATGGAAAATATTAATTATAATATAACATAATTATAATAATAATTATCAAATTCCTTATAATGTTACACATTATTTTTATACTTCTTATAGACCTGAATTACACATGCAGCCGCATTTTACCAGCAATTAGATTTTACCATAACTACATACTGCTGTATTGTATCTTATCAATTCAATAATTCATAACTTTAGCTGACAAAACTTGTAAGCTCCCTGAGGATGGTGTAAGAACACCGAAACATGTTGTAGTAATTTTAATATTACATTTATACTACTTCTATGTTCATTGGTTGGTTTACTAATAAACATTAATTCTCTTCTACTTTTGTCCTATGCTAACTCATTGTTCTGATTCGACTGACTCATGTCTTAAATTGTTTTAAACTTTTGTCCCATTGACTGTCCTTATCATTTAAGTTGAAGTATTGCTGAATATGAAGTTAGGGGGGTTTTACATGTTTGTTATTGAGGTGTACAATTAATCAGAAATGCAGCCTCCTATATTGATATATTTAAATTACTAATGTACACTTCTGTTTCATAGTCTTTAATGGCATGTGATTTGGCATCTTGTTTCGCACTTAATACATTATGATATTTGATGTAATTATCAGCCTCTTTAAATACAAGTTTGTAAAATATGTTATCCCTAAACAGTTGCTCATAGTGTTTTCTTCACTTAAAACTGTGTGTCATAAAGTCACAAAGAACAGAAACCTTTCTGCTTCCAGTTTTGACGTACTGACTTCCCATAAGAAACTGATAGGAATACTGGCTTGATTTATTTCATTAGTATCTTTTATTTTCATATTTTTTATCTTCAAGTTTGGCACAAAATAATGGATTTCTTGTCTTATTTGCAGTATTATCCACAACAGATAGTAACTTTGAAAAGCACATGGGAGTACGAAGAAGGTCCAGACTCATCTAACATCACAGGAATAGTTTCGATGGTGTCACCATTTGATGGGTATCGTAAAGGAGCCTTAATAAGTAGAGTGCGTGTGAGCAGTGACTGGGACATCACAGGAGCTGCTGATATGAACATTGATACAAGGAAATACACACTTACGCTAGAAGGTGTGCATCTGAATTCAGTGTTACTAATCTCAAAATGCTTACTTTGTCAAAGTGTACTCTAGTTTTATACAACATGCTTATTGTGTAACATTTCATTGCCCATTCCCACTTACATATTGCTGGCCGGGCATGAATAACTGTAAATGACAAATAATTAACATTTTTTTCTAACAACTTTCAGTGTCATTACATGCCATTCAGAAGCTATGTGCATTCAGTAGAGAACTCAGCAAGTGTCCTGCTGGTGAAGAAATGAAAGCAGATAATATTTCTAGGATATAAAACAGATGTATCTATTACATTTATTAGGGCAGCACAGATTTCGCTAGTGTGTGACCTGATTTTACAAAGCATTCTGTTTTATTAATTGTCTAGTAATAAAACCCAAATCTTCAGGACCCCCACTGAATATGATACAGAGTTCAGTAATTCAAGCTCACACCTTCAACAACCTTTTTCTTAAGACATTTTACTTCCATTCTTCCATTTTCAACTGATTCTACCACTTGACCACTTTTGAAGATGCTTCTCCACCAACGTTTGTATTCTTTATCAGAGCCACCTTTTCTTTGTATCACTTTTGGCTTAATCTTTAGGTGAAATTATTATTTCACTCACTTTTTATTTTGGAAAATATACAGTTAGAATGGTGAGAGTCTTTGGATTTGTCAGTAATAAACATGTCATGTATTTATACCTCTCCAATTTTAAAATTCAATCTTAATTTCTTAGAACACATTTTAAGTGATGTGTTACTTAATACTGTATGACAGATTTGGTTTCATTACATATTCACATGTTTAGTTTCATTCTTGATACCAACTTCTTTCCTTGCTTGTAAAATAATTTTGGCATTATTATTTCTCGGTCACAGTGTTGCCAGTTACTGTTACACATTTTAAGCCAGCCTACTTTTACGTGTCAGTTTAGTAAAGATATACATTGCTGTATGAGATTTTTACCTTTAAATTCAGTAACGAAGGACATTGCTTTGTGAGAATTGAGGTTCTTGGAAAGGCATTGCTGAAGATTCAAGTCTTCTCAGATGTTATGCTGTATTGGCTGGTAAATGATGTTCACCAACATTTTTAAGGCACCACAGCCATCTGAAACATCTGTAACTGTTTACCAGTCAGCACATCATGACATCACAGAAGACTTGAAGCTTCAAGACATTGGTGTTTTGCAGGACATCTGAAGAAGTTTAGCGATAGTATGCTTGTGTTTAACATCACTACACCATTTCACAAGTATGGAACGATCACTGGACGGTTTGGTTATTCAGAAGCAGAAAGGCATCTTGTAGCTGAAGTCAAAGGACCTTCTGGTGGTATAGGAATTGAGATTCTTTTGAGCATTCTGAGCTTGAGTGATTTTGATGTGAAGTTCAGTTTGCAGACTCCACTGGAATTCCTAACCAAAGCATTAGTGATTGGAAAATTGAAAAAGGATATGGTGAGTATGAGGCGTGGTAGAATTGATGTGTGCTGTAATAAATAACTAAAAAAAAAATAGTGACACACCGTAAGAAGGAGGAGAAGATGTGTAATTGAGTTTAAGATAATTAAAACCATACAAAAATGAATTTCTAAATTTCTACATTTCTAATTGCAGGAGTGAAAACCATTAACACAACTTTATTCATAGAATTTATTGCAACACGTTTCAACCCTAAAATGGTATCAGCTTTGGTGGTCAGGGGTAGCATGCTGCCTTTAAGTACCCGAGTTCACGGGTTCAAACCCGGCCAAAGCCATCAGGATTTTTCAGGGCGAAAAAATCCTCAGCACGCCTTCCTTCAGAGGGGAAGTCAAGCCGTCGGTCTCATGTCGTAGATTTGCGGCATGTAAAAGATCCCTAAATGGCGTGGAAATCATCATTTAGGCAAAATTACCGGAACTTTCTCGCCCATACATTTCCACCTTTCGCTGCTAGGATCTCTCGCGTCATTACGGGCTTGGAGGCACCTGGTGGCAAAAGTGGGAATGTCTAAAAAGAGGGGGGATAGGGTAGTACAATAAGCTTTAAAGGCTGCGGTACATCCGTGGCATTAGCTATGGCCCTAATGACGAAGAAGAAGAAGAACCCTAAAGTGTTATTATCAGGGTATAGACTTATTAACACACATAAAAGGATATACAATTGTTTTTACCAAGCTGAGCTGTCAATTTTACAATTTTATTTTGTGTTGTTTTTTGCTCCTTTATGTAATTAATTAAAATTTAACATTAAAATTAGTGTAGTTAATTTAACACATGTGGTGTCCTTGTGTAGTCAAATGGAGCAAGACCGGATATTCAGTTTTTATATATCTCAGTTTTTTAGTTATCCATGTGGTTGTTGCTCTAACAGTATTATTATAATGGAATTGAGATTTTGTAAATCAAACCATAGCTTGTTGTTGCTACTTTCAACGTAGGACTTAACAATTTTTCCAGAAGAGGTTATAATCTTTTGTTCAGGCCGATCAAAGTTGTCATGTACATTAAAATTCAGTATTTCTGTAAGTGCTGTATTTTCTGTGTGAAACATGTAAGAAGACAGATTCTGTTAACAAATCCTTTAACAGGTTACTTTTACAAACCTTACATAATTTTTTTTGTTTTATTGCACATGTCTAAATTTTCATATTAATTTCAGTAACATTGCCGCCTTGTCTGTGTACAGGTTTTGTTTAAATAATGTTAAATGTACCAAATTTTAACTTGGATTGAATTCGTATTTGTTGAAGAGTAATTTCGAAACGTGATGTCGTTAGTACTTACTCTAAATGTCTGATATTTCTTTGTCTGGCAGGTTGATTTCCAGTGTGGTTGGAATGCGTTAGTGATTGGATTTTCAGGAGTGTGGCACTATGTGAACATGACAGACTTCGAGTACAATTACCGAATTTACACTCCAGTTGAAGGGTTTGAAGAGAATGGCATTTTGGCAAAGTTAATATACAAAGATGGCCTTGATTTTGCTGTTGGCATTGTACTGTCAGATGTAAAGGTAGTGTGGCTGTTCTGTCAATGTTAGAGAACTTTTCTGTTTACATTCACATGTGAATGTGAGATCATATTTTTGTTGTTATAAGTACACTATATGTACATGGTGCATTATTCAGCAATACTAAGATGAAATGGTTCAGGACAGAGCCAGAGTTGTCATAAATGTTGAAACTCCTGAAGAATCATGCCTGTCTGTAGAATTTTAAATTCCACATAGGCTATGTGCATTGAAATGTACCCAGGCAATTAACACATGATGCCCATGGACACTGAGCTGTATGTAAGTTTAGTTAGTTGTTTAAAAATGGCAGCTTGTTGCATATAAAGAATATAATGATTGTTAATTTCTTCATGGTATCATTGATGTATCGTTATGACATGTAGAATAGTGTACTGACCTTTCTTATGTATGTCTGAAAATGTGTCAATGTGATAATAGTATAGGCAGATCTGCAAAAGGATGAAAAGTGGCTGTTAGCTTTGTCATACCTGTGTCTGTTTCTCTGTCTGCTTCTCCACACGGAACTTCGCAGCTCTCACTGAACAGACTCTTACAAAATTTTGTATTGGAACTTTTCCAACATCTGTCGAGAATATCTAAGTCTACTTACCACTGGACAAAAGTATCAGCAATTTACATGAATGCATATGCAAATGTGTGATAATATATTGCTGAATTGATCTTGGGTTGAGAAAGATATCAAATAAAAGCTGTAGAGACAATGACAAGACACTTTTCATGTGATATAAATTTTTGTCAAAAATTGTGCCAGTTATGAGCTGATTCACAATATATGACTTGGAGAGACAGGCCATTGTTAATACTGCATTATATGGCAAAAAAAGTACAATATGTTTGCTGGGTAATTAAGGAAGAAATACAAATGACAGTCACAGTATTGAATACTTACTGCTTTTGATCAGTTGAAACTTAACAGTCTAAATTGTGTTTTATATCATATATGGTGAAGGCAAAAAAGTAACTTATATGCATGTTACTAATTATTATTTTATACTTCATTACATATACATAACATGGCACCACATATGGTAGTTGTGATGTGACATAATAATTCAGTGACAGAGGCTGTGTGTTGTAACATCTTTTTTCTGTGTAGTTACCGGATTTTTTGTTGTTACCATTTACATAATACATAATTAAGGAACATAAAAATTTGCAGGGATAATATTTAATATTTGTTGCTTATGAATATTAAAACTTTGTATATGGATAAATTATGAATATACCTATAAATCTTGTATGAAATAACATTTGGCAGTCACAAATCACACACTGTGTCAAGGGGCTGAAACTTTGAGGTTATGTATGACCTATAAATTCAACATAAAATCAACATAAGGATATAAGTAATAACTTATTTAAAGAAATACATTGACAGGCCTTATTAATAGCACTAATAACACTGTATTACATACACACACACACACACACACATACACTCACATATGTACGTACATGCAATTATGAACGATACCAAAATATGTGACCACAGTATGTCCATCAGAGAAGAATCCAGGATACAGTGGTCAGAACATGCCTCATTGCTGTTCACTTCTAAATACAGTACTAAAATTTAGGAAACAAAACAAGCTCAGCTTCTTCCTACAGGATTTCTTTGTTTTCAGTTAATCATAGGTAGTATATGCTTAAAATGGATGCATGAACACAGAACCATTAGAACTGAATGTGTGAATTTTTTTGTCTGCTTTGTAGCTTGGTCTCAAGATTCATGGTGCACCAAAACACCTTCTTTTTAAAGACCTAAACTTTGAAAACAGAAAGCCAGAAAATGCAGAAAATGATCCTGATTATGAGTATGATGAGAATGACGATGAGGATGAAGCTAAAGATGCACTCAGCTGGAGAGGTGTCATTGAACTGGACACAGTCCTGTACCCAACGATGAAAGGAACACTGGACATTGATGAAAGAGGGACTGTCTATAATATTGTGGCATCGTTGGCACTCCCAGATGGCATTGCAGAAGTTAGGGATGAGTTTGACTTTATCGTAAGTGAATATTTGTTATTGTTTTTATTTATAATGGTGATTAACATAAAGTAAAACAAAGATATCTATAGATTTATTTAACAGTCATGTGTCAGTTTCAGAGGTTGTGTGACATAAAATAATAGACTGATTTTTAACAATCAGTGACTAAGAATGTGGAAGTGTTCCTTTCCTTTGTAAGGTGTTGTCCCTGCTGTTGCTTTGAAGGCAAACCATTAAGTGCCCTCAAGTCAGAATGGTTATTGTCTGAGCCAAAAAATGCCCAATAATGTACATAATTAAGCATGTAAAGAATAGCAAGAATGATTAATGCCCCATAATATCAGGGACATGCCTGTTTGTATGTGAGATATGTTTTGGCACATTTGCAAAATTGCAGAAAGTGACTATTAGCTTTGTCATGTTTGTCTGCATGGAACAACTTGGCTCAAACTGGATACATTTTATGAAAATTTATATTTGGTTATTTTTAAAAAATCTGATGAGAATATTCAAGTTTCATTAGCATCCGACAAGAATAATGGTTACTGTACATAAAAACGTATGTACTTTTTTTTTATAGTATTTCACAGAATTCTTCATAGAATGAGAAATGTTTCAGACAAAAGTTATAGAAAAAATTAAAATACATTTTATGCACAATTTATTTTTTGCCGAGAGTCATGCCATTTATGACATAAGGTGGAAAAATATAGTAGGGCCAGACAGGCCACAGATGACAATATAATTCAGCTTATGTGCTTTGCATGCTAATATGTAATACGTATTGCTTTCCAATGGTGACATTGGTAATGCGAACATGCCACGGTGTTACATTACACTATATTGCGCGTCTTGTCACGGTTTTTAGGATGCAGAGTTGTGCTGGAATTATGTTACACATACGCTAAATAAAGCTGGAAACCTCAACAGCTTTTTATAATCTCCTTTTGTTACACTGTCCCTGCCATGTTTCTTACCCATGGAAGTTTTTAAAACTTGTAATTTACCTCTCTGTTATGATAATCATCAGTGTTTAGAAAGTACTTTATTTCTAAGAATTTACGTGGTCTTTTGCCCATGTTTTGTGCATGATATGAGGCTTATTCAGAAAGTAAGTACCGTTTCACTGTAAATAAAAATCGAGTAAGGTTTTGTATAAAGTTTTATTGTTATCAGTTTCTACATTCTTCAAACTATTTTTCCGCATATTCGCCATCATTATTGAGGCACAAATCATAGTGGGGCACAAGATTTTGTATACCCTCCTCATAGAATGCGGCCGCCTGTGACCCAAATGACTACTGACAATGTCATAGAATAGAGTCCTTGAAATCTGAGGAAAGTGCAGGGACAGATCAGAAATTGTGAAACGTCTGTCATCACGCACTCTTTCATTGACCTTATGCACAAAATCATCATTCACCAAAGATGGACGCCCACTTTGCGCCTCATCGTGCACGTTCTCTCGTTCTTCATTGAACATCCGAACCCATTTCCTAATCATGCCCTCACTCATCGCATTGTCACCATACACTTGACAGATCTGGTGATATATCTCACTTGGTAGCACTTTCCTAGCGTTCAAAAAATGAATTACAGACCGTATTTCACAGTCGGTGGCCCCTTCAGTTGTCTTAAACATGTTTAACGCACAGGAACAAACATAAACGTAACATGAACTTCACGAAATGGCGTTTGTGGCTTCTCAATTGATAGAGGAAGTTACCACACATGCGCAAAGTGACAGTCTCGAGGATGCACGAGAGATATGAACAGACAGTACTTACTTTTGAGTAACCTACGTGTGTTGTGTGTACTGGATCAACTGTGTGAATATCAGTAATCAGGGTCTGGTAGACATGTGTTATTAAATCATTTTATTTTGATTAACTGGATTACTCTACAGTCCTAATAATTGCCTCAGTTACTCGTATTTGGATTGGCATCTGACCTATTGCAGAATGAGTTAAATGGTCATCTCCTTCAGTAGTCTGTGCACACTGTGGTAGTACTTCTCTTTCAGTTTAGTATCTAAACATGACATTGAAATAGCAAACGTATGGTCCGTAGTAGACATCCCCGTTAAGTTTTGTGATTGTTTCTGTAGTAATACCAACAAGATGCACCAGTGTATCGAATTTATTTTATTTTGGAAGTGACACTCTACGGGTTTCGGACGGTCTTTCCGTCCATCATCAGGAGTTCAAGACTGTACGTACAGCAACAGGCATTTGTCAAACAGATACTGCTGTCTGCTTGCTAACAAGCAGACAGCTGTATCTGTTGTTAGCCACCATCTATCCTTGCTTATCAAATTTGTTTTATTTTGGAATGACATTCTACATGTTTCAGACAGCAGAGTCTGTTTGACAAATGCCTGTTGCTGTATGTACAGTCTTGAACTCCTGATGATGGACGGAAAGACCGTCTGAAACCTGTAAAGTGTCATTTCAAAATAAAATAAATTTGATACACTGGTGCATCTAGTTGGTTTTACTATATAAATAATATTACATTGCTTGGCCCTATGAACTTCACATTTCATGATTGCTTTGTTTTCTGTAATGTTTTAAATTCCATGTTAAAAATCTTGTCATCCATTAATAAAAAATTAAAATATCTTCATTACATAATTAGAGGCTTTGTAATTATTGTAGAGTTATGTGGTTTGTTTTGTTTTTGTCCTTTCAGGATGTTTTTACCATGACAAATCGACTGCATCTTACAACTCCATGTGAATGTTTCAAAGAATTGATTTCCAATTATGACTTCCAAGTTTCTTTGGGTGAACATTATGGAATGTCTCTTGACTTCAAAGCAAAGACCAATAATGAATGGAAAAGTGTAAGTACACACATGTTTGTAGTGTTCTTCCCTTGAAAATGAGACAAGTACACTGTCTGGCAACATGTGCCACCATTTTCCCACTTATGTGGTGGTACATCCAAGAAGAACAGAGACCTGTACTTTGTAGCACATTTACATTAAACTTTCAACTCTGTAAAAGTGAGCCCTTGAATTTTTCTGCGTGAATGTTTCAGGAGCACCACTGCCTATCCTTGCTTAACCTCATGCTTAAGTTATTTAAACGTGCATCAAACTTTTTGTCTTATATTTCGTAATAAACATTAATATGTTCTTATTTTTCAGTCTCTTTAGTCACTTGTTACACAGTACAACAGTTTTGCCACCTATGTAATATATGTGAAAGGTAAAGCAGTCCTGTTACAGGCCTTGAGTGGCCCTGAGGATTCCAGGAAGTTAAGGTTCCCAGATTTCATGACAATGGCACAGGATGGTGGTAAGGTTGTCATCCTTATGCACCGGCCGCCTTTACCCCCAGGAAATGCTCCTGGTACTCATTTCTGTTAGAGGCTGAGTCGGCCCCAGGGCCATAGTATGATCAGAAGGATTTTATGTCAATGAAAAATTCCAATGACATCAGCTGGGATCAAACCAGCGACCTTCCGATTTGTAGCGCAGCACCTTAACCACTGTGCCACCGCAGTCCCCATATAATATATGTATTTAGCATTAAAATTCAATTCTCTTAAGCTGTGAAAGCTCTCTTGCATACAGAATTTTGCTTAGCGGTAAGCTGATGAACTGTTTTGTTCCTATAGCAAAATTAGCAACTACAAGAGCTTATGGATGATAAATTTCAAACAAGTTCAAATAAAGCATAAGAAATGTATGGGAGCCACATCCTCACTGCATTATACACTTCTTTAACATATGTTCATTCAACAAACTTAACTGTTTTCTCAAGCATCATATCTGTCTGATTGGAAAATTATCAAACTTCATTCAAGTTTGTGTTTTGAGCACTGAATCTTTATTTTCAGGCTGGATTTTTATTAAAATATAACTATGAAAGTAGCGAAGACGAAGAAGTCAACATTCATACCACCAGACTTAACATCTTTTCTCCATTTGATGCCCTAAAACTCCTGGATGTAACTGCTTTTATAGTACTGCAAGATACATCATACAATTCCAATTTCACTTTGTTGACTGAACAGAGCCGTTTTACAGCTGGAGGATACATTGAGGTAATATGGTTATGCATTACTGCGTTTTGATTTTGTTAGAACCCTTTCAATATACAGGAATATACTTACTTACTTACTCCATGGTGCAGAGTCCTTCTTGAGAAGCTAACTGGTTTGCAGCTAGTCAAGAAATTTCCTGCATTTCACGGAACCCAAAGGTTCATTACCGCACTCACAAGCATCTGCCACCTGTCTGTATCCTGGGCCAGCTCAATCCAGTCCATATAACCACATCCGACTTCCTGGAGATCCATCCTAATATTATCCACCCATCTACCACATGTGAGTATTTCTTAACAAAGTTTTTTACAGGGAGGGTTTGTTAGCACCTCGCCCAAACCCCAAGCTGGAGGACCACCCTTCGTCGGCTGTCCACAACTGCTTATTTAATTTATTCGCAGCTACACTCCTTATCGGAGGCCGTTCCTCAATCCGCAACCTGAGGATGCGCCATGCCATGGTGACAGGGACCCACTACATGGAATTTAGAGGAATATATAGGATTTGTTTATACAAGTTTTCTGTAGTGAGAACATGCTGTAATGCACCAGTAATTGTAATTTTAATTTCTATTTTCAAAAGTGTGTCTGTCACTGCTTATCAAACTTTTACATACTACAAGTTATTGCATCGTTCATAAGCCAGTAAGTAATTTAACAGCAATGTTTGTCTTTTCTGAGGACATCAGTTAGTGTTACACAAACAGTAATTAACCAGCATTCTTGTATCCATTGCTGGCTTTGTATGAGATTTTCACTCTTCTGGATGTTACGAAATGTAGATTGGAAGTTAATGACGTTTCAGGACAACCTAGACATCTTCAAGATTCGATCAGACCAAAATTCTTCTTGGACTGCTTGACCCTCGAAGATGGGACTGATAGATTGTCCGGAAACATTGGTAACTAAAAAATCCATGCCGTGTACCATCCCAGAGGAGCAAAGATCTCATTTACACCATGCTAGAAGCCTGAAATCTTGCACTGGCTTTGTATATTTCCTGTCATTCTTATGTATGTTATCATGTGATTTGAATATTTTCGTTGGCTGTTGTGTATGTTGTGAAATCATTTGCTTTACTTTGCAGCCATTTTTCCCCTCAGCCACAAATTTATTCTGAAATGACAGCTCAATATTTAGTTGTGCTGATTAATGGTTATTTGCTTCGGGTTATATAATAGTAGTGACTGGATTGTGATGACACTAAGTCCATTGACATTTCAGCCCCCAGTAGGCTGATTGTGTCATCCACAAATGGTATTGATGACAATAGATGCCTTTAGAACATTGCTGGAATGGTGACTGGTACTGTAATTAGTAAGGCAGAGAGAAGCCAAATAATAACCACCTGCACAATGGCACATTCTACTTTTGGGCATATAATGTTGGAATAATTTATTGTTAATTGTCTGACTGTTAAGCAGAAGAGCTTAAATTCATTTATTTTTGATAACTAATATGTGAGATCAAACAGTTGTAATTTAGGTAATTTTAAACTTCAGTTACTAAAATCATTGTTCTCATTGCTTCAGTGCATGTATGTGTATAAACTTAAACATGTTTAGTTTAATTATATAGGTGTAGTTTTGCATTATTTTCTTATGGCACATTTAAAAAGATATTTATGGCATGATTCGGCTGTGTGGTTATTCTGTACTAATTTTAATTAATGATGTGTTATAACTGTGGCTAAAATGAAATTTCCACGTCACTTTTAGCTCAAGGATAATTATGTAGATGCATCTGTTGGTTTGAGTATGGTCTCACCGTTTTACAACATATCAGCCTTCCAAATATCAGCTAAAAAGGACTTTTCTAATGAAGAAAGAAAAATAGAATTTGAACTGGACAGATTAAATACTGCACTGAAAAATGTAAGTATCAAGTACCAAAACATTATCACCTATTTCCCTAAAACTGATTTAACATTCTGTTGTTCTTTTGGTCTTTAAAGCTGTTGCTTTTGAAATGAAGGGTTCATTTTCTGATGGTGTAAAATAGCAAGTTTTACCAGCAGTTTTTCTTAATAAGAGTGTGTTACCAGAGAATGAGGGAATAATGGATATTGTTCTACATATTTTCTTTTATATTTTAAGTTCTTAATTACTTAAAAAACTGTACAAATGCTGCTATGCATTGTTCACTACATCTGTCATTTTAGTAATGAACTCTGTGGATTCATGAGGCAAATTGTGTATGCATTTCCTGTTTCTAGCCATCCAAGCTGTATGGTCAGCCATTAATGACATCCTTCATGCAGTTTCACTAATGAGATTAAGGAGAACAGCATATTAAATTCCTTTTTATATGAATTCCTCTATTTCCCATGTATTTTATCTCTTCTTGTACCACGTAGTTGTGGTAATGCCTAGTTCTCAGATGTGTGTGTAATGCTGTTTTCTCAGGTTAGGAAACCATACAACAATATTAACTGAAACTATAATAAGACTAATTTTCTCTGTATTTCTTTTTTAGAAAATAGTTAATACCAAAACATAAAATAGTCTTTTCAGTGATGGTAATGAAGTATTACCTGGGTGTACTCATCTGTTGTTTTTACCAGTATGCCTCCCACTTTTTTTACAACCACAGTTGTTTCCTCGTCTTTTCTGTCTAATACATACAGTATCTGTGATACACACTGATGTAAGGAAAGAAACTCTTTTCTTGGTATTCTAAAATCTACGTTCTGTATTTCTGTCCTGCAGTTCAATGTTCAAGCATCATGGCACATTGAAGGGAACACCTTTATCAAAGCCCGCGGAAAGTTGCAGACACCATACGAGAAGCTGTCCATGGTTCAAGGAAGCTTAATATTCACACAGAATCTCAATGATTCATCTGCATCACTTGATTTTCAACTGGCATATGTACCAGGTCCACAGATAAAGATTTATTTACTGCTGGAAGAAAACATCATTACAGTTGATATGGATTTACCTATTGAAGGTTTCAGGTAGGTAAAATTCACATGATTCAGCAAGAAATGATGAGAAGCACATTGCATCTTAGCTCTGATTCTCAGCAAGCAGTTTATACTCCTTTGTTTTGCAGGACTTGAAAAATTATACAAACTTTTCTTCACTGAACTACAATTTAACTGAAGAATACTGTCTTCCATGTACTGATTCCATGTAATCTACTAGAGATTCACTGACATTAACGTCTTCATGGTAGAATGTTGGTAAATTTCTGTTATGCTACAAGGTTTCATATTCCAGAAGAATTTATTCTTCATTGATACTGATGTAAAAACTTCAAATTTCACATAACATTTAATTCATGGTGGTGGTGGCGGTGGTGGCGGTGGTGGCGGCGGCGGTGGTGGTGGTGGTGGTGGCAGTGGTGGTGGTGGTGGTGGTGATGGGAGTGCTGGTGGTGGTGGTGGTGAAGGCATTGCTGGTGGTGGTAGTGGTGGTAGTGGTGGTGATGGCATTGCTGGTGGTG
>Ga0123357_10003815_pt1 | contig 17446 bp, 7 predicted proteins | sample TergutEmb28metaG_FD_89873 | JGI IMG/M metagenome (GOLD analysis project Ga0123357, IMG submission 89873) | Embiratermes neotenicus P4 segment gut microbial communities from Petit-Saut dam, French Guiana - Emb289 P4 | ecosystem: Host-associated > Arthropoda: Insects > Digestive system > Gut ... | reverse complement strand
CCAGTACTTCTGCCCATAGTGTCACTGTGCCGGTAGCCCAGTACTTCTGCCCATAGTGTCACTGTGCCGGTAGACCAGTACTTCTGCCCATAGTGTCACTGTGCCGGTAGACCAGTACTTTGCCGTACCCTGTCCCTCTTCCTCACAAAGTTCCCAGTTCGTCGTCGAAGCCAGCTGCTACTCGCAGCAGAAGCTGCTGTATCACCGGACACGCGTGTCCGCAGTGCAGTGTCGTGCTACTGTTCAACGTGATTTTGTGAAGCTGTGTAGTTGATATAGCGGCAACTGCGATTCGGAATAACCTGCTACATCCATCTTCAATCTTTTATCCTGGCCCCAGACAGCAGGTTGCTCCAAAAGTTTGGTATGCATGACACGGTGTTACATTAGCTGTCATACTTAGGAGGAATGACAGATACGGGTCTTGGTAACAACGGAACGAGAAATGGAGCATGAGACAGGCCTGCAAACAGGTAACAGATGGAGCATAGGACAGGCCTGTGAAAAGTGACAGATGGAGCATAGAACAGGCCTGTGACAAGTGACAGATGGGGCATAGAACAGAACTGTGACAAGTGACAGATGGGGCATAGAACTGACCTGTGAAAAGTGACAGATGGGGCATAGAACTGGCCTGTGAAAAGTGACAGATGGGGCATAGAACAGAACTGTGACAAGTGACAGATGGGGCATAGAACTGGCCTGTGAAAAGTGACAGATGGGGCATAGAACAGAACTGTGACAAGTGACAGATGGAGCATAGAACAGGCCTGTGGCAAGTGACAGATAGGGCATAGAACTGGCCTGTGAAAAGTGACAGATGGGGCATAGAACAGAACTGTGACAAGTGACAGATGGAGCATAGAACAGGCCTGTGACAAGTGACAGATGGGGCATAGAACTGGCCTGTGGAAAGTGACAGATGGGGCATAGAACAGAACTGTGACTAGTGACAGATGGAGCATAGAACAGGCCTGTGACAAGTGACAGATGGGGCATAGAACTGGCCTGTGAAAAGTGACAGATGGGGCACAGAACAGAACTGTGACAAGTGACAGATGGAGCATAGAACAGGCCTGTAAACAGTGAGAGATGGAACGTAGAACAGGCCTGTGACAAGTTAGAGCTGGAGCATAGAAGAGATGTGTGACAAGGGAGAGATGTGAGTAAATACGGAGTGGGCGCGGTTCTGACTGTGCACCAGTAAGTCTTTGTTTTGCTTTGAGAGAGGTGACTTATTTTGTAACTGTAACATCGGTGGCTACAATACAAGTCGATACTGATGATGCACTTCCGGTATGGGCGTGTGTGTGCGTGTGCCTTACTACACGTGTCAGTGCTGGTCACGTGATAAAACAGATCGGATGCTGCTGAATCAGACCGCGTGCTCCGCGGCGGAGGAAGACCAAGAGTGGCAACACAACAGTACCTGAACCTCTCTCTCTCTCACACACACACACACGTTCCATGGATATCAGACCGGGGGGTGCCCAAAACACGGGAAGCTGGACGGCAGCCCTTAGCGATATTCATGTCAGACTTAGCTGCAATAACCAGCCCCTCCTAAGCACTACTCTACCCATACAGCTAGTCAAGAAATTCCCCGCACTGCATCGCAGTGGAAGGGCCATTACCGTATTCATCCACAAATGGCCCCTATTTTCAGCCAGATAAATCCAATCCAAGCGTTATCATTATGATCCACCTTAATATTATCCGCCAATTTATATTCACCATGGTTTTCCGAATAAATTTTGTATGTAGTCTCATGTCATGCGTGCTACGTGTTATGCCCATGTCACCCCCACCCCAGTACAGATATAAACGTGTATCTGCAAGACAAATGACGTCTAACTGTTTGGTACTATCAACGCAGAACTTTCAGGGAGACAAACAAATCAAGTGCAAAGCCAGACCAGTTGCAGTGTATCCGAGAAAACAGTGCATGTTCTGACGGCCGAACAAGTGACTGGTTTAATCCCCGATGTTAGAAATGAGAAAAGGATGGATTGAAAGGCAGAGGGAGCCCCTGTGTATTGCGGGTCCTGAAGTGTCCATTTCTAAACAGGGACCCATCAACGGACACACATACAGCCCGTCAGCCGCAGCGGATTTCAACCTAGCAGTCGGTCGCACTGTGCTCCGGGTCGCCCGGCGGACAGTTGGATATCGCGAGTCGCTCCACACAGTACCACTCTTTCATCCGCTGACTCTCATTTGCTACTTTTCGTCGTCCCGTTTATCGTAGCCGAACCCATCGGACCCGCCACACGCGCGGCCGAACAGCAGCGGGAAGCGACAGACGACGATTGTCAGATAAAATACAAACACTGTACATACAGTTAGAAGGCTGTGAAATGACAGCAACATGCAACTGACACTGCTACGCCGGGTCTTTCTTTTACCGCTGCACGGAGCGCGGCAGTTTTACCTCATAAAACGCCTGCATCTTCCAGGATACCTCTGGACAGCTGCGGTACTCTGGAGAGCGATGAAAGAAACACACTGTACTTCACAGAATAAGGACAGGATACTTGCAGGAAGTAATGACACACACAGACAAGCTATGAACGGTTTACTGTGCACCTTGCAAAGCCGTTTAGTGGTGTAACCTTCTGCTACTATTTGTAACCATTCCAGCTCGGACAGCTCAGCACAGGCAGTGTTAGCCTCTCCGAAAAGATCAGTAGCAGCTTTATCACGCAACGCAAATCCTTTGAGCGGCCAAACGCCAATTTACACACTACATCATCACTGGCTCAGCACAAAAGTGGCACAAGAGCACTCGGTGTTCCTGTTGCTGCCGACAGCACTCCATCCTCTAGCTCGGCAACTCAGCAGTTCGAAGGTTCCACCCAAATAATATGCGAACCTAGTCCACAACTCACAGAAAATACGCAGTGTCTCCATTACAAAGACCAAACTGTTAATGTTGTTGCTGTCAAGCGAGCACTAAGCTTCTCACAGCTGTTCTTCACAATTCAAAGCTTCGGGGTGTGACGCCGTGTCGGTGAGTGGATCCTGAAGTTTCAAATGATCGTGATGTCTGCACCTTCAGGGCCTCGAGTAATCCAAGCAGAGTAGCCAACATAAAAGAAAGCTTACAGCTTTATGTGGCGGCAGCACTGCCCAGTAAACAGCACACAGACAGAAGGACACTGACCGACAGCAGCAAAGCAAATAACGTTCCGACTTACAAAACCATCCAGATGCATTCTGCCCTGAAGATGAGGCGACTGGTCGCTCTGAAACGCCAGAAATAACAGAAAACACGGCAGCAGATCCTCGCCATCAGACACGGAAATCGCAAACAGGAACCTTCTGACGCTGTCAGGTCACGGAGGGCAGCACTGTGTGTGGGCAGGTGGCAGGAGATTTTACGGTCACAGAAATAAGGAAGGTCCCTAAGTTCATAAACGTTAAGTGAGAAGTCATGACGACAGAAAATGCACCTGATTTATCACATTAACTTATCGTGATTTTCACACACGTTCCGCCAACACCCATGTATTTGTCCACCTTAACTAGGGAGTAGAAATGGCTGTTCGTGAATGGTTACAAATGCAACAGCCTGATTTATACGATAAAGGAATTGTTAAACTTGTGCCAGAGTTTGGACAGATATATCTCTGTGCTGCATGTGATCATACATCAGTGCATTGGGTGGGCTACAGTTAACTTTGGAGTGCCTACTGATTTAGTTCTTATGACCTTTCGAGCTGCCTTTTATATTCCCGCTCTTTTTTCCTGTAATTCATGTAACGGCTCTTGTGCCAGCACATCCACAGTACATATCTTAACTAAATTAATACTATTATTCCCCGGTGAGGCTGACCCTGTCCATTCCAGGAATGCACACAAAGCGGTAGAGGTTCAGCTCCACTAATTCCCACACTCGCTGTCAGACGAAGGCCAGCGGTCAACTTCACTTCCCGGTGGACTAACCTCCGGGAAAGAACCATGGTACCCTTTAAATATGAGGCTGGGTTGGCCCCATAGAAGGTATGGACGTTTTGGGAAAGAGAAACAATCACTGCCAGATATCAGACTTCCGCCGCCATGTAATTTAGGCCCTCGCTCTTCGGGGATGTTACGCCGCGTAGGCTGACAGGTCGATATAGACGTTTCGACCCAAGCGGTTGGCCTCAATTTTTAAGTTTCAATCGGTCCGAAAAGAGGACTGCCTGTCGGTCGAATCTTCAAGTGTCCAGCAGTCCAAGAAGTGGAAGGTTTGGCGCTTGAAAATGGGACAAATACGCTGTCCCGAAACGTCGGCAAGCAGCTGCGAATCTACGCCGCGCAACGAACCATTTTGACAATCAAAACACATCAATACGCTTGAAGTTGGCAACGGAGCGGCAGACGGCACTTGCGACTGTCTTGCTGTGAGCACCCCCGGTACGATGAAGAGGCCAACACCTGCCCCACGTCAGAACAACCCTCCCGGTGCTCCAGTGCACACAATACAAGCCAATCTCATGACAACATTCGCTAATACAACCATTGCGGCATAATAATCATCCAATTCTACTACAGCCCCTTCACTCACCCCTAAAATCCAATCACCACAGCATAATACAGCCACCCCTTGTACACCTCTATTTACACAAACACCATTATAGGGGAGGTGGTGGTGGTGGTGGCAATAGTGGAACAGATCGCGAGGCGTGAGATGTATGTTGTGGACTGCTGGGTCATGGCATCGTGCAGTCTGGTAAGAGGGCAAGTTTGGGAAGAACACACGCCTCTATATTCGAGGTACAAGCACCGATGTTTCGACAGAAACACCCGTCTCTTTCTCACGGAAATTAACGCTTCGGAGAAAAACACCGCCACAACATCCAGTGTGAAGTTCTACCCTGAACACGGAGGCAGAACGGTCCGCCGAAACACTCATACACACCATGCAGACATGCAGCGTCGTAGTGGTGCATGTGGCTTTTGTACAGGCTTCGATGGAGACGACGAACTTAGCGCTCCAAGGCCCAGTGGTCACTATATGTACCGCACAGTGGTCACTATATGTACCGCACAGTGGTCACTATATGTACCGCCAGTTTAACATTCACAATTCTACGTTCTGCCCACACAGTGTATTTATGTGTTTTGTGTGGATCTGGGAACAAACAGCGATTACCTTATGGAACATTAACTGACTGGTTTGTATAAGAGAGACGGAGTGTTTACTGCGCGGTACGGACTGAAAGGAGTTTCTTCTGTGACGTAGAAACCAAAATTTTAGGCGCGTTCGTATAATTGCGAAAAGCGGCTATTAGCTTCGTCACGTCTGTCTGTCCGTCCGTCCCCAGGCAAGAACTCGGCTCCCACTGGACGGATTTTCATGAAACATTTATTGGAATATATTTTGACCGTCTGTCGAGAAAGTTCAAGTTTCATGAAAATCCAAGAAGAATGACGGTACTTCACATCAGACCGATGTGTAGCTATGAACATATCTCACTAATATACGTATATTCACTTTATTAATATATATTTCAGTCAACACAACTATATAATAAAAGCATAAGAGTTGCGTTGCCTGAAACACACACACACACACACACATATATATATATATATATATATATATTAATAAAGTGAGTATATGTAATCAATACACAACAGAATGATGTCGTTCAAAATAACTCACTACGTTCTTCTTAGAATGACAAATGTTTCAGACAAAATTTGTACACAAAATCAAAAAACACATTTTGTGTTCAATAACTTTTTTTTTTTTAATCTTGCCGTTAATGAGATGTGGAAAAATATGGTAGAGCGGGACAGGCCACAGCATGACAATACAATGCGGCGCATGCGCATTGCGTGCGAGATAATTAAGGCTACAGACCCCCCACCATCACACACACACAATTACACTCAGAATAGGCCTATATCTTCTGTTTCCCCTGTCAGTATCATTCCACCGATGCTCCACATTCAACTTCACCTACATGTTGAACTTGCCAGAACAAATGGCAAAGTCTGGGAACCTTCCAAGAAGCAATGCTCTTTTGGAAATCGGGGAGTGTTGGATAGACAAGTACCGTCACTGCGCTCGGGTTTGTTTTACGGCGAAATAAACCGATTTCAAAAGGCGTGAACTGACCGGGACACAGGCGACGCTCGGAGTTTCCCCTTCATCCAGGTGGTCGGAGGGTGGGGGAAGCGTAATGTGTGATCTGGTATGCATGTGGCGGCGAGCGTCACCAAGTCTGATAACGACCAGCTTCAGCCAATCGAGCAGCCTAGCGTCGCGACGTCTCGCAGTACAACACCGGTCTACGGCTCTGCGTCGGTACTCGCAGCTAGTACCAGTTATGACGGATTTATGCAAATAAGCTATTTTACCTCTAAAGCCCAGTGGTCACTATATGTACCGCACAGTGGTCACTATATGTACCACCAGTTTAACATTCAGCAACTCTACGTTCAGCCCACACAGTGTATTTATGTATTTTGTGTGGATCTGAGAACAAACAGCGATTATTTCCTTATACAACATTGACTAACTGTTTTGTATAACAGAGACGGAGAGTGTTTACTGCGCGGTACGGACTGGGTGTTTAAATGTAACTCAGGTTGACTCTCGGCTTTATAGGTTAAACGCACAAACTCCTTGCTGGTAACTTTCCATCTACTTCAACGTTAAGAAGTTTTCCATTTCGTCCACAGCGTAGTCATGTTTCGCGTAATGCATCAAGAGATCACTGCGTGGAGCAACGGAGGAAAACTAACGGCAGAACATAAAGCTACTTGCTTTTGTCAGACCCCAATTATAAACGAGAGCAATATGGCTTTTGTCTCTTTGTTTGTGTCTATGGTTGTTGCAACGTGCCGAGTTTCAGGTGTCAGATAAAAGGCTAAAACAGTGGCGCAGGTGACTGGCCTGTGGCAGGCTAAATTTGTGTAGGCGCGAAAGAAAAAGAAAAAAATTGTCCCTATCGTATGAAAGCATCCACCTCCCCCCAGTTGGGGCCATATATTTTTTAAATAATTAAAACTCATGTTTTATGAGTTACATAAATTGCAGTGAAACTGCAAACTGATAGAACGAGTGACTGTCCACTGGATTTTGAACAGGCACCGCAGCGCTTTGCAAAGGGCCATTCCTACAGCTGACGGCTGTCGGCTGTAAGCTGCTGTTAGTTTCTTCATCCTATTACTCTAGCCCACTCAGGAGACCGCTACACGCTCGGTGGAGGAGCGTCGGGAAGTGACAAACGGTAGTTGTCAGAAAAAATACGGACCCCGTACTATATACGAAATCAACCGCCCTCAAAGTGTTAAGTGGAGACACACTAAAAAAAAAAATCAAAGAGGCAGACCAGAAAGTATAGCAACGACTGCGTGCGAGACGGAAGAGATGATAACAGAGGGAGAATGAATTATAAAATGAAAAGACATTAGTGTTCTGGGAGAAAAGAAATGCCTAAAAAGGAACAGTTAAAGTAGCTTGATAAATTCCCCACCCCACCACACCCCACCCGCTGTCTATTCATATCACGTGATATTTTGAAACCAATCAGAACCAAACAGATGTACAATTCCAACTGCAGCCGGCACAACACAAAACTTTCGTCAATGCGCTGGTCTTTGTTCATTGGACAACACCAAATTGATTCATACTGCAGTCTTATGGGTTATGACACCGTTTAGCCTGGTAGGTTGGAAGAACGTGCTGACTGAATGCCTAACATTCCTCTGAAGAGTGGTAGCCTTGTACCACACCACACGGTGTCACGACCTAAAGCACTGCAGCGCCTCCCACGGCGACGCAGCAAGTGACGCGCATTGCCTCTGGCCTCAAACTCAATACGTTTATATAATTACAGCGTACAATCATTATGGGAATCACAAAATTCCCAAGATAAACCTTAACAAACGTCAGTTCACATTTTGTGAACCATGCAAACCATCACACACGATAGCAACTATACGAACCGCCTGGTACAACGTTGACATATCTCTGAACGTCTTCAACAGAGTGATCATTGCTTCGAATATTTAACCCTTTCAAGACTGAATTTAACTCGAATTAGCTATATTTAACATCCAGTCCGTACCGCGCAGTATACACTCTCCGTCTCGGATATTCAAACCTGTCAGTTAATGTTGTATAGGGAAATAACCGCTGTTTCACAAAACACATAAATACACTCTGTGGGCAGAACGTAGAATTGCTGAATGTTAAACTGGCGGTACTATAGTGACCACTGGGCTTTAAAGGGTTAAGGCTAGCCCACTACTGCCACCTAGATTCTAGGCTTCGTCTTCCCACGAGGCTTTCTAACAAAAAACTTGTATTCACTTCCTGTTTCCTTCACGCCACATCCGGCGCATCACATCCGACTTGTGTAAGAAAAGTTGCTCCTGTGCTGAATCGCCGCATCCAGACGTACGCTACAGTGAAGATAAACAACAAAACATTCTTAAAATCTGAACTACACGTGATCAGTCTCACGTTCTACTCTCCTTTACCCCCATAAGAATCAAGCCCCCAATATAGAAGCAATGTACGATCTGCTGGGAATTAAACTTCGTCAGGTGATCGTACTGCTGTGGTGTGTAGAGTGTGTAGTGTGTAGAGTGTCTACATCTCTACATCTTACTGTTCTGCACGCCTTCCCACGATCGTTGTTTGCCTCAGCTCCTTCTCACAGCCAAAATGTGGCCATCTTCATTCAAGAGATTTCGTGGTTTTTCTCAGTCTGCCCTCAGCTGTTCCTTTCCAACCCCTTACCCACGAATGGTGTTCAGTAAGCAAAGTTGGCCAGGTTAGAGCAATTAAATGACAAGTCTCTACGTTCATTGCTATGAGCTGTCATCACTTTGCAGCATAATCTCCGAGCACAGGATCCATTTGTCCCATCACAGCACGAGTTTAAACATTCCGTCCCATCAGTAGCTGAGCAACCAATCACAAAGAACCATGACCACTTACTCGTTACTGTGGAATCAGGGCCACCACGCCCCCCTACCGCACTCCAGCCTGCTCTGTCTGAGTAACGACATGTCGAACCGCGTCTCCACACGCCGATTTGTGTCGCAAGGGAATCCGAAACTCGTGTCAAAACGGGATACAAATGCATCAATGCGCTCGGGGAATGCGGCGAAAAACGAGGCTCGTTCAGAGCAATAAGTGGGCTATATTTAACACTGTAATGACGTGACCAAGACAGTCTTACTCATTGGTCATAGCCTGTAGCAGTCACCATTCACCAACAACAATTAGCTTCAAGAATGCACTGTTTCCAGGGGCTGTCGCCGACCCATCTGGCAGATCCTACTGCATGTGACAGTCGACTGTCCGTAAGGTACGTTCACATCAGATGTGTTTCCGGTGTTCTGCGTCATTAGCAAGGCGGTAAATGTTCAACATTTCATCAGCGGTCCATCTTGCATACTGATTCATCTTACTCTTCCAAATGCGGCATGAATAAGGTACAAAAGAAATTAACAGGCGACAGGAATTTTGTGAGCAAACCGAAGAACTGGGCGTGGATTGGACTGTAATATTAAGATGTAACCTACAGAAATAAGAGGGGAGGGTACAGGCTGTTGTCAGTGCGGTAATGAAACTTCGGGTTCTGTGAAACGCGGCAGATTTCGTGAACAGCTCAGGTAGGACACCGCTGAATAGTCAGTCAGTCAGTCAGTCAGTCAGTCAGCTTGCTCCTCAGACCCAATTTAGTTGGTTCCAATTCCGCAACTCCAGCACGTCTCCAGCAGCCAACCAGCATCTCTGTAGCACGTGTCACTTGCGCCACTGCTCCACACGGCAGCACGCAGCTCCTGCAGCAGCTACCTTGGTTATTGATTAAAGAGTTTCTGGTTGCCATGACAACCAGATCCATACAGAGGCAAACATATCGTCACCTGCTGCAACCCGCACAGACAGACAGACAGACAGACAGAAAGCGAACTCAGCTGCACGGACAGACATCACAGGTGAAGCTACATGAGTTGCTTGGCAAGCAAATTGGCTCTTAAGCTCAAATCCGATCAGAACGCTTGCACATTTTCTTACACTTGCAATTTTTATGCATTTTTTGCACTCTGTGCAGAATATAAAGGAATTTAAAGAAAGCGATATTTGTCCATCCGTTTGTTGCAGGTTCAACACACGTCACAGTTTTCAGTTAAATACGGCACACGACGTTCAGGCTGAAAATCGTCAGAACCCTCCATTTTAATAACAATCTTTGTGTTCAGCAAGTCCTCGTGGTGCAGCCAACTTCGCGACATGCAGCTAAGGTCCACAGCCTTGATTGCTAATGTTGTTTTCTCTCTCCATGCGTTATAAATCCAAGTCGCCTGACAGTTCATCGCCCTGGATAACAAGACATGAATCGACGCACCACAGTTATTTTAAAGAACTCTCGATTATGGGCTCACTAATGCAGAAGTTAAGAAAGTGCGTTACATCCACGTAACCTGCGCAAAAAAAAAAAAGGGCGTGGTGTCGTCAAACTCTAAGTCACAAATACCAAATTTCATGGCTCGACATTTTCAACGCGAATAGAGACAAGCCGACAAGGCAAAGCTAATAGGCGAATTAAGACAACGTTTGGTTGCGCAAGCTGCAAAACCCGCCCACACTGTCAAGACACATAAATACATTTTGTGTGTGTGTGTGTCGGTGCGACTCAACGCACTTCATTTTCTGCAGCTTCAATTTCCTCCCACAACCTCATCTGCAAGCCTCTGAACCGCTGAGGTCAGTTGCCCGCAGTCTGGTTCAGGTGACCCGAGGTCGCTGCTTGGTACTCCGGTATGTGAACTGCATGGCGCAAAAGAGGCTGTGTGGAAAACTTGCACAGTAACGGATGACCATTGCTCGCAGCGACTGCCAAAACCAAGACCTAAGTTTTTAAATGTTTAATAACAAAATGTGGAAATGCTCTCCTATCCAACGCCCCCCGTTTTCCGAAACAGCATTGCTTTCTGGAAGGTTCCCAGGCTTCGCCCTTCTGTCCTTCTGGCAACAGCAGATAGGTTGGGAGCAGTGGAATGTTACTGAGAGGGTAAAAACGAATTGCTGGCAGAAAAGCCCGTCCCAGTGCGACTCATTAACTACATTTACATTTCATAATCCAGTTCGCACCGACACTGGATGCTTTCCGTCGCTGTTTCCTCTCAGATCCACACAAAACACATAAATACACTGTGTGGACAGAACGTAGAATTGCTGAATGTTAAACTGGGTGGTACATATAGTGACCAGCAGGTTCTAATGCAGTGGTTACTACATATACCGGCTGCTGTAACATTCAAAACCCCACATTCCTGTGCTGTGCTGTGCTGTGCTGTGCTGTGCTGTGCTGTGCTGTGCTGCACAGCGTCGTGATCAAGACGGAACCTGAACAACAGTCCTTAGGGAAGCCACTCCGTTGTGTTTATTGCTAAATCAACTGCACTCATTGATTCGCACATAACGCGGGTTTATCTTGATTCAAATTGAGCTTTTACATGTGAGGACAGTCAGGGCAAAATCTGAACCAAAATAAACCTGTTTTGTGCGCTACTGAATAAGTGCAGCTGACAGACAGACACTGATCATCTAACATCATCTGCATGAATTTCAGGCTACAATCGAAATTGCATGTACGTAATCTTCTCTGTGGTTACACAGCTGGTCAAGAATTCTCCGGCCCTCTCATGAACTCCGCATGACGACAACTGTGTGGCACTGCTATGGCACAACTGTGTGGCACTACTATGGCACAAACCTCAGCTAACGAAATAAAGTTCCTGCTTTCACAACCCATTTTCTTGAGACTCTTTTAATATTATCCTCCCCGGTTTGTAAAATTTTGCTTTTCTGCTGTCTTGTGTTCAAAACATGAAAACTAAATTTCTATTGTGCCGGTATAAGGTTCTTTTCGCAAATTTCCCTCGGCGCCTAGCAATGAATTATGAAGTGACCTGACATTGATTTCAAATTCCGAATCACAAAGGGGGAAAAACGCAGGAGATGATAGTGGGGCTGAATTGATCCAATCCCGGGAAAGTCTGAGAGTTGGACCAATGAGAAACTGCTCTTGAAAATGCCATGCGCAGTATGAGGTGCGCAAAACTAAGCAACAAGTCAACCCCTATTACTGTACTGTAACGCACAAAAGTCAAGAGACACTCGCATATGAGAAAAAATCTTCCATGTCATTATGACACGGTGCGAAGTGGCAGCGGTGACGACCGTCTCTTGCATATTGTCAGTCCGTACCGCGCAGTAAACACTCTCCGTCTAGGTTACAAAAACCAGTCAGTCAATGCTGTATAGAGAAATAATCGCTGTTTGTTCTCAGATCCACACAAAACACATAAATACACTGTGTGGGCAGAGCGTAGAATTTCTGAATGTTAAACTGGTGGTACGTATACTAACCGCTGGGCTATAAGTGGTTAATCAGAAGGTCTTTCTGTGCCTTCGGGATCCCGACAGAGGTTCGGCGAGCACCGAAACACAGTTCAGGTTCTTCTGTACTCTAAGTACGTTACAACAGATCAGACTATCGGGAGAATGTACTGAATGTGGGGTGAGGATTTCCGTGATTTTAGCGTGCGAGGTCCGTGCTTACTTCTGCTCTGGTGCACAGCACACAAACTGCAGGCCGAGAGCAAACGGTCCGACAGTCACCAATGAACCACCACCGTAACACTAAAAAAACCCCCAAAATCTCCCACATAATGTATCTTTGTTTTTGGACGTAATAGGAGAATAATATTAAAACTGGTATTTAGAAACAGGATGGTACAGCGTGGACTGAATTAATTTGGATCGTGGTACGTATTCGTTCTGGGCTGCTGTAAACACGACAATGAGTCTGGAAGCGTGTAACTTATGGACTAGCGGAGGAAATGCCAGCTTCTTAGGAAGAACTGTGCTGCTTGCAGTCAGTGGTGACCCTCACACCGGACACATTCTCAACCTGATCTCAAAGCTCTTCATTCTGTGCCAGCAGCCTACAGACAGTGCGAGTGTCACTGACGAGGTACAGTGGATTAGCAACCAGCAGGACAGCTGGTGTCAGCTGGGCCCTTTGGTTCGTTCTGACTCACGAATTCTGAACTAATGACTCCTTTTGATATTACGGGGAGGATTCCTTAGGCCACAGCATGTCAGATATGCAGCAGAAGTGCAATGTATCAGCAGCACCTTCAGTGGACCCAACCTAGCCCCACAAATCGTACAGCATATTTTCCTGTTCCACCGACGTACCGCTGAAGTAGACTGCAGGTTCGGTCTACGTTAAATCCGTCAGCTACAAACCCAAATTACTGCATCGTCGCCAAATTCGAAATGTCGACGCACAAACAATTTTTCACGCAGGTCCGAATGGGGTCCGTGCAGCAAGTCGAGTGGCTACTAATTAGACGCCACCAGAAGGAAAGCTAAAGAAAATGTTCGCAAAAAATTGCTTTCACAAAAAGTACATATTTGTTGTCACATCAGGACGTAGTGTTTGGTAGCTGCAGCGTCGCTTTTACCTCAAAATTTCGGACGTCCGCCATAAGCTTACAAAGGGAAATCAGGAAGAAGGATTCTGAGTCGGAGTCCAATGAAATAACAGGCACGCACGCACGCACACACGCACAGACAGCCTGGCAATGATATCAGCCTAGATACTTCACTCAAGCAAGAAAAGTAAGCTAACAATTGACTTTTATCTCGATTCCATTGTCCAGTGGCGTTCCGGGAATTCACTGCATATTGACGAACCCACTGGCTATTGGGCAGGCAGAGCAAGGAACTAGTTGTATATATGGATATATACATTTCCTGTTGCCATAGCAACGGTTCGAAACACAGCTACCGGGGCACTTCCATTTTCTTTATCCATAAAAATTAAACGAGTGAAAAGAGAGAGACATAAAAATAAAGTGAAAACAGACACACAAAAAGCACGGATACAACCACAGTAGTCTATACGGCAGGCGTCACCATGGCAATGCTGAACTTCCTAACACGGCAGCTAGAGTGCAGCACTGGCCTATGGGCCTATGCGACTGCTCTCTATGTAATTACTTGCATCGTCTCAGCAGATATTCCAGCGGTACAGTTCTGCTAACGTTTCGTTTTGGTTGCCTGTGACCACCAGCAGCTTGTCTGGTTAACCGTTCAGTGCCACTAACTGTCCACAGCTCGACATCTGCTGTGTCTATGCACAGAGCCCCACAGGCTATCACAGCGGTAAACGTTGTGCACATTTAGAACAGAGAGCGAACTGAACTGTACCAATGGCTCAGCCTTCCGGTTGGATACACACACCTGTGCAGCCGCATACTGGCTGTCCCTTTTACACAGTCCCTGACGCCGGCAGTATGATCGTACAGGATCAGCCGGGACATCGCATTGCAGCTGCCGTGTTAGGGATACGATAACAGAGTCACCTGTACCTCCTGACGGAGGCGACCAAACTTGTCCCTGACGGTCCGCTGGGGTCAGCTTGGCTCTTGTTCAGCACAGCAGCCCGCCAACCGTCCCTCTCTACAGCCACATTAATCCAGTCGACGCCCCCGATACTATTTACTTAAAATCGATTCTAATATGGCCCTCCCATCGACGCCAAGCTCTCCCAAGTGACTGTTTCCCTCAGGTCCTCCAAACAAAACCCTGGATGCACTTCAGCTCTCCCTACGTGCTACATGCCCCGCCCATTTGATCACCCAGTAACATTTTGTGTGCAGCACACAGCACTAGGCACCTCTTGAATTTCAAACGCAATTAATTCGGTACTAAAACAGCTCCAGACTCCGAGTTAGACTGCCCGTTGGAGCAATTCAGAAGGAACCAAGGCGGCCGCAGCGTGAGCCTGCTCACTCACATATAGTGTGCAGATCGGCAGTTCGTGGCACTTTACTTCGTTTCGTCCATGCGACTTGAAGAGTTGCGTGAGAAGGTATGGCGAGTTTCTGCGGTCACCAAGTGACAGCACGATCGTTGCGAGGGATATCGAGTGGCAGCACTTCGGAGGTCCGGGTTAGAGTGGCCTGAGGTTTACAGGTATATTCCGGGATAATACCTCAGAAGAGACCACGACTGCTTCCTTCTGGATCGTTTCCGATTCATCATTCACTAAACTGTATGCATTATACAGAGTGGCGCAAAAGTCACTTCACCCTCGATGTCTAACATGTCACTCGTCACATGATTTGCACAACCCTGTAAAGTGTGAGTTAGGCCTACTGACACCGTGGGTCGGTCGGTCGGTCGGTCGGTGCAGCGCAGTTTCACTTGAATTCCTTGGTGTCGTCCTGATTATGGAGGGACGGACGATCTGCTAACTACCGAAGTTGTGTAGCGTAGCGTAACGTAAAATGCAGCTACACAGACTGTCTGACTGACAGCCACCAACAAACACAACTGCCCTCATTATTAACAGCACACAGTCTGCCGCACTCGAGTGCTGCCATTGGTAATATATTTGTGGATAACATTAGTCTAAATTTATCTCTCATAATAAAATGGACTATCAGATCACGATACTCAAATTCTCACAAGTGTGTATGCAAAATTCTATATTTGTAAAACCAACAAAATGCACTAATTACAATTCAACAAAACATGTCACAAAACACGCTTCATATCAGGTGCCAAATGCTACATGTTCCAGCAGCAAGGTGCCACAATTAGGGAGTTCACAACAACAGACGTTTGGAGGTCAAATAAACAAGTGCTGTTGATAAACTGACTCCCTGATGACGGAACTTTGCTGCCGGAACATGTAGCAGTTGGCACCTGATATGAAGTGTGTTTTGTGACATGCTTTTTTGTATTGTAATTAGTGCATTTTGTTGGTTTTACAAATACAGAATATATGAAAATACACGGTACGAATAGAGTATAATTTATAACGCAACAATAAACAAATTTCCTTAAAACTTGTGCACCTCTCATCAGTCAGTCCCCGTTAAGCCACATTCACCATCACTCGCTATCTGCCGGTATTTTCCTAAGTCTTACAATTGCAGCGGTTAAGACCACTTTACAATACAGACCACAAAACCAGTGTGACAAATTACAGGCCTGTTTCTTTACGAACTGCTGTTGCTATGGTGTTCAAGAAAGCTATGCACAGTAATTTAAGCCAACATCTGCATAAGAACAACATACTGGTCACAGAACAGTACGGTTTTATGAAGGGGATGTTGCCTTCAGGCTAACAGACAGTGTATTTAAATATATTAACCACAAAATGCATCTTGGAGCAACTTTCTGTGATTGGCTATGAAGGCGTGCATCATGAAATTTTGTTAGCTAACTTGCTTTTCTATGGCATTCGAGGAGTACCTGAGGATTGGTTCAGGGCCCATTTAGCTGACTGAAGAGAAAGTTGAAGTAAAAACACTTTACAAAACTCAATTTTTTTCTTCTGAATGGGGCACAATGAAACATGGAGTTCCCCATACATACGTTCTATGCCCTCTACTGTTCATAATATATACAAATGACCTTCCCCTGAGAATAAGTTCTGCATCAGAACCAGTACTATATGCTGATGACAGCAGTGTCATAATTTCAAGCAGAAATATCGAAGATTTCCATTCAATGTCAAAATTCGATCTCTTTCATATGATTAAACGGTTTACTGCTAATAAGTTTGTTCCAAATGTAGATGCAATATATATAATAAAATTCATAAAAAAGAATTAATCGCATTCCACATTGCGTACTGGTTACTGAGAAAAGTACATAGGAGAGGCGGTAAATACAACATTCCTGGGCTTACAAACTGATAACCACCTAAACTGGAAAAACCATATTGAACAAATGATTCCTTAGTTAAGTGCAGCTAGTTATGGTATCAGGTCGATGGATGGGCAATATCAGCAACATTATCACTCTCAAATCAGTTTACTGTGCATTATTTCGCTTTATTATAAAATATGGAATAATTGAGGGGGGGGGGGTTGTAACTCTTCCAACAGCAGGAAGAATTTCACTTTACAAAAGAAAATCATCAGAATTGTGGCTGGTGCAGAACCCAGAACCTCATGTAGATGTCAATTTATACAGCTAAGAGATTACACCTGTTCCGTGCCAGTACATACTTTCATTAATTAGCTTCATTATCAATAATAAGGAAATTTTTCAAACAAATTCATGTATACACAATATTAATACAAGGAATAAGCATAATCTTCATAGACCAAATGCCAACGTATCTGTTTTCATAAAAGTACATTCTATGCTGGCATAAAAATTTTCAACAGTTTACCACTCAGTCTGACAATCCTCAATAATGACAACACAAAATTTAAAGAGAATACCCACATACACACTGATTGTACTCTGTACATGATTTTTTTTATATGTAAAGATGTGTAAAATGTTTGTAGTATTGTACACTGTACATTGGTATATTTGTGTATTTATGACTTGTTCCACATCCTGCTGTCTTTATGGCACACTTATGGATCCATGGAATGTGTGTGTGTGTGT
>Ga0123357_10003814_pt1 | contig 17447 bp, 16 predicted proteins | sample TergutEmb28metaG_FD_89873 | JGI IMG/M metagenome (GOLD analysis project Ga0123357, IMG submission 89873) | Embiratermes neotenicus P4 segment gut microbial communities from Petit-Saut dam, French Guiana - Emb289 P4 | ecosystem: Host-associated > Arthropoda: Insects > Digestive system > Gut ... | reverse complement strand
CATCCTTAGCAGCAAAGCTAGCTAGCTAGCCTCACACCTGGGAAAGTTAATGTATTTTAATTAATGTTTTAATTTGAAATTAACTAAATAAATTGTTGTTTTCGGTTAATATATACGCGGTGTGATTGATTGTAATGAATGGAAGACAGAGAAACTCCATGAATGCACAAATATGAGGAAAGTAAAACGACTCAAATTATGATGGCAACTGTACGTCACGTGACTTTCAGTTCAGGACTTAGAAAATTTCAGGACGATGGATTTTTGTTCGACTGAGTGTACCTCATGTGGCTTATTATAATGCTGAAGAACTTACCTTCCACACCCAAAGTGCTTGAAAACAATTTTCATATTTTAATATAATATATGTGTATTATATTTTAATATCTTAATATACAGTCTTAACTTTTCTCTAGTTTTGGCTTTTACAACTCCAATTTTTGTAAAGTTGAGATCTCAGCTATCTGGAAAAGTAATATTTTGATGGATTGTATTTAAATTATCTTTCTTCATATTTTTTTCATTCCCTGATGATGTTTTTTTACTTAAGCCAAAACATGTAGCAAGCAATAAAACTGATAAAACTGTAGCTGTGAATGACTATCTGTGCTTCCTTTCTGATGGCACATATGTGTTTGTTATAGCCTGAAAATTTTTCCCATTTATCAAAAAATTTCCCACTCTTGGTTCTTGGTTTATGTCATTCAGCATGTACACTTTACATTTGTTTCCACACAGTTGGCATTAATCCCTCTGTTGGTCCTGACTTGTGTTTCACCCTTTGCAATTTCAGTTTTTTCAGTTGCAAGTCTAGGGGACATGTCTTTTTGTTGGGTCACACTGTCCCAAATGAGTTTATTTTCGTGCTTGGTACGTCATTAAAGAGTGTGGGCGCGGAAAAAAATACTGCATATCAAAAGTTTGTGTCTTACACATTTACCTGTGTAGGTCAGATTTAAAACAATGGAATGTGTTACCAGTCTTTACCCAAGTACACTCTCATGACATAAGTATGTCCTCAGTCATCATGCAGTATGTAAATTTTGATTTGAAAACATTTCCATTTCTTGGGAATATATTGCCTGAAAATGATTGTGTCTTTGAGTTTGACAGTTCCCAGGTTGACTGCCAGGTGCTTCAGAGGTTTATAGAATTTAGCATGGGACTGGTTCATTACCTCAGAGATCATCCTTAATTTCCATAATTATATTGTTTGTCAGGGTCAATCTTGTTGAATTGTCAACAACATTGTGTCTCATTTCATGGTGTTATGATGATAAAATGGAGTATATAACTCTTGAAGCCTATCCCAGTAATTATATGTTTAGTCTCTCAGGTCATATCCATAGAGCTGAGGAAAGAAAAGTATGTCTTCGCAGCATGTCAGGAAGGTGGCTTGGTCCAGCTTGTTCATCTGCGTACCGTTGATTAGTTCTAACACAGCAGCACAGCAGCATCAACACAGCCAGTGGAGAGCAATCTTTGTATGTGATGCCTTGTACTTTTTCAGTCCTTTGGGAGGTCTGACACAGTCATAAAATTATCACTTAGGTCAAAAGAGGTCCCCCTAATTGAGTTTCCTCTGCCCCTGGTTCCAGCATGTGGTTCAGTGTACTCTTCTGTCTCTTTTCATTCATGTTCTCCTCGTCCTCTTCCTCCATCTTATTCTTCTATTTGCTGCAGCTGTAGCCATTGTCTTTGCAGTGTTTCACTGTCTTCATCACTTTGTTCGCTGTATTCATCTGATTCACTGTCAGCAGCCAATGCTTCCATTCGGGTTTCATAGTCAGTTTCTTTTTTTAGATGCTATGCTTGGAACTAAACTTTGCTTCCTTGTGTGCAAATGTGGAGAAAAATAATTCCATGAGGTTACTGTCTGCTTGTCTGGTGAGAACATGACAAATATATTAGCTAGGGCATGACTTCTGTGTCAGATTTACTGTGATTCACTGGTGGACCCAGGATGTTTTAGTGGGGTTGAGGGCTGTGTGCTGCATTTCACTCCCCCAGGAACACTCCAGTGTACACCAAGGAACTACCCTATAGCTGTAATCCTCTTTCACCAAGAACAATAAATTAAGAAATTTTACAAAACTGAATTAGCACACATTTGCATCAGATTGTGATACTGGCAGTCTTGAAAAACGGATATGATGAAGAACAAAGAAGGATTTTTGATGTAGGTGTATTGTATGGAGAATCTTGATATGCAAAGTAGGCTGTATCTTGCAATTATATTGTATGGTGCATCCATACATACAAAGTAGAATGCATCATGCATCTGAATTGTTGGCAGTGTGCTGACATAATGAACTAGGATGTAGAACAGGAGCTTATTGTGTCAAACACCTTGACCTAGAGAGGTGAATCATGCAGGTATACTGTCTGAAACATGCTGACATACAAATTTGAATGTATTATGCGGACATATTATATGGAATGTTGTGACATACCAAGTAGAATGTATCATGTTGATGTGCTGTGTGGAACATTGTGACATACAAAGTGTGTATTTTATGGAAATATCCTGACATACAAGGTAGGATGTATAGTACAGATTTGTTGTGAAAAGCATCCTGCCATATAAAGTAACATGTATCATGCAAGTGTATTGTATGGAACATCTTTGCATACAAAGTAGGATGTATAGTTTAGGAGTACTGTATGCAGCATCCTGATGTGGGGTGTGTCTTGCTGGTGTATTGGATGGAAAATCCTTACATACAGTGTAGGATGTATCAGTCAGGTATGTGGTGATATAAAGCAACTTTAGATACAAAGTGGGTTGTATCCTACAGGTGTGATATGTACAATGTGTTGACGTACCGAGTGGGCTGTATCATGCAGGTGTATTGTGTGGAATGTCATTGCATACAAAGAAGGATGTATTGTGAAAGCGTAGTCCATGCATACAAAGTAGAATGTACCATACAGGTGTATTTAAATGTCCTTGCATACAAAGTGGGACGTATCATACAATTGTATTGTATGGAATGTCATTACATACAGTAGGATGTACCATGTAGGTTTATTGCGTGGAACGTCATGACACACGATTAAGTAGACCTGTTATGCACTTGTGGTCCATGAAACAGCCTAGACACCAAAGTCAGGTGTGCTACACCAGTGTATGTATGGAATGGCCGAAAGGAGTCTGCATTTCTGTAATATGATGATGCATCACAGAGTAAACAAATTCTGATGTTATGAAGGAACTGATTTTAATGGGGTGGAAGGTCCTGGAAGAATACATTCCTTTGAAATGTTGGGATCAAGTAACTGTGGGACACAGCATTGAATCTCTAAAAGAATGGAATCCCCAGCTACACTGCAGTGAGTGCTAGATGTGTGTAATGGCCTTATATACATGTATCATGTAGGTGTATTGTACAGAATATCTTCCTACACAAAGTAGGATGTATCATGTAGGTATACTGCATGGAATGTCCTTACATAGAACATAGTATGTTCATCGTGATTTCCATGCGTTGAACATCTTTCATAGAGAACAAATATCTTTTGTCACACTGGTTTACAGAACATTTGTCATTAATGCATGAACAACTAGTGAGCCTGTGGTTGAATTACTTGGTCTCTTCTGTTTGCATATTGCACACTGGCCATACAAGGGTGATCTAAATATTGTGATTGCAGTTAACAGCATACATTTTCTGAGAGTTTTAAGCTGGTTGATTGTTTAAATACTGGTGGGTCTGTTTCTTTCTTTTGATTTTAATATTATTTGCAAAGGGTATGTGACTTACAGTACAGCCATGCCAATATTGTAGCCGAAAGTGATATCACTAAGTTGTCCAAATGTAAGAATGGTTTTGGGTGAATAAGTACTAGTTCCTGTATAATGTTTGGTTCTTTGTTTCAGGTCCCCATCAGAACCACCATGGTGTTTACACCCAACACAAAACCAATGCTTCTGAGATCTTCACACATCCTAGTCTGAACAGTAATGTTCCTGGAAGAGGAAATTCATCAAAACGCCAAAAAAGTAACATTTCGCGTGAAGGTGGGGCACACTTGTTACGATGATACCTGCTGTGTTTGAGAAGGGTATTGACACACGTGTGAACACTGAAGCTGGCCAGTGAGGCTAAGTAGTGACTGCAGGGTCCATGAGACCCAGAGTGGTGTGTGTATGAGGGAGTTACAGGCAGACAGAATCATTAGAAGCGCGAGTTTATGGTTTTGTTCTCTCTTCATTAGTCAAAATATGTATACTGCTAGAAGTAAGTGTAATATTTAATATCATATATGACTTAAAAAGAGTAAGGAAACAAAGCAAGTGGCAAAAGAAGTTTTTCAGTGCAGAAGACAGTGAAAACTGATCATGTATTTTGTAGTAAAATTTGTTAATTGGATTTGTTTCATTCTGAAGGTGGGCATGATGTTATAGGCTGTATTACCTGTAACACAGGTCGTGGTGATATGATGTTCTGCAACATAGCAATCCACAGAGATGTGATTATTCTCCAACTATTCGGTGTTTAGCATTGTGCCTACTCTTCTCATGAATGTGTTGTTTTTGGTTATTTCTCACACGCTGAGCTACAGGATGCATCAGTATTTTTAAATGTTAAGTCTTGTTTTAAACATTGTTTGGAGGTTTTATTAAGTGTAAAATATCTTATGTTTCAATAAAAGTAACACACAGGACTTCATCCATTTCATATGACAGTACAGGAAAGCTACAGTTCTGTCAAAGCAGCTAGTTCATGGTCATCAGTAGCTAGGTACCAATCCCTCAATTGCTGAGGCAGAAATGTGATTTTAACATATACAGGAACAGCAAAGGCAGTGCAATATGTTCATGACATCACCTTTCTTTTATTTTTTATAACACTCTGTTTTTATTCATTGATGTTCAGTGTCATGTTATATTATTTTTAAGAATGTGTTAAGCTGCAAATATATATATATATATATTTCACTAAAACGTTGCATGCATGTGTCACAATGAGAATTATAATGAAAGTCAAAATTCATTAGAGGACACACATGTGCTGCTTATGTATGTGTGTGAGCCATTGATGTTTTTTGGTGCAGATATTTTGCATACAGATATGGTTGTAACCTGTTTATTATATTCACATTTTCGGAATAAATCCACCTCATAATTTCTGACAGTGGTCATATAATTACACGTGGTGTAAGGCCTAGCGCGCACGAGCGGTTTTTTGCCGCAGCGGTGAAACGGCCACAGCGGTCACAGGAATGAAATGTTCTGTTTTAAATGGAAGCGAGCGCACAGACGGTTGTTTCACTGCAGCGTTTTTCCAAATGCAACATGCTTCATTTTCTGTGCGGTGCGGTGGCCGCACAGTGGTTGGTGGTGGCAATGGAACACAAAAGAACATACATGCTTGCACGTACGAGTGGCAAAACAACCGCACGGCCACCAGTCTTCGTCTGCCGTTCCAAGCAAGTGCAAACGTCATGGATGTAGACTTCAAGATTCTTGACAATGAGAGATTAATAACTGAGGTGGAGAAAAGGCCGGCACTGCACAATTGATTGATTGGTTAGCATTTGGGTTCGAGCCCTAAATGTCCCGATGCACCTAGGCCTTATATAACGAGCCCTTTGTGCTCCATAATCTGTTATCAACTCAGTGGAGGCCTACGTGGTGTGGCTATAAAATAACCGGACTTAATTTTTGTATGCGTACCTGTAAACTTGGCAACAGCGAGAAGTGTGTGGTATTGGCTTGTGCTATCATGGTTACAATTTCAGGGTTGTGCGGCAAACAGTTTGGCAGTAGCCTTTGCTTGAAGTGGATCATGTTCTTGTTCTCTTTCGGAATCATGGTAAGTGTTAACGTGAAGCAATGCTTCAGTGTTGAATTCTGTGTGAAATTTGGAAAATCGGCTACAGAAACGTGTGGTTTGCTGAAGAAAGTTTATGGTGATGTCTACCTCGTACTCAGGTTTTCGATTTTAAAAGGTTTAAAGAGGGAAGGGAAGAGATTGGAAACAATCAGCACCCCGGTTGTCCCAGCACACCAAAAACAGAAGCTAAAATCGAAAAAGTCAGTGAAATTGTTCGACAAAATCGTTGCCTAGAACGTAATAACTTGTGATGAATCATGGTTTTTTCAATATAACCCAGAAAGTAAGCGCCAATCCATGCACTGAAAGAACCCCAGTTCAACAAGGCAAAAGAAAGCATGGCAGAGCAAATCCAAATTTAAAGCAATGATGATCTTTTTCCAACATCCGAGGGATTGTTCACATGGATTGGGTGCCTGAAGGTCAGGCTGTTAACCAGGTCTACTACAACGAGGTTCTGACAAATCTTCATGAACGGGTGAGAAGAAGAAGACCTGAAATTTGGAAGAACGGCTCATGGGTTCTTCACCAAGACAACGCGCCAGCACAAAACGCCCTGTCTGTCAAGACGTTTTTGACGAGGCACAAGATCACCATGTTGGAACATCCACCGTACTCACCTGACCTAGCCCCTTGTGACTTTTTTTTTTCCAAAGATCAAGTCTGCGTTTAAAGGAACCAGGTTTGAGTTCATAGATGCAGTGAAGGTAAAAGCAACAGAGCTGATGGATAAGCTATCAGAAAATGACCTGCAGCATTACTTCCAACAGTGGAATATTCGCGTGGAGTGGTGTAGGGATTGGGGAGGGGAGTACATTGAGGGTGACAACATTTGTATTGTGTAATTTTTTTAATAAAAAATGTTTTAACATCAAGTCTGGTTATTTTATAGCCACACCACGTATTCCTTGCTAAAGTTCCAGATAGTCCCCAGATTTAACTTTTAATGTCCTCTGGGTCCATGGAAGAGGAACCCAGATATGCTCTCTCTTTTTCCTCTCAAAAGTCCCAGTAAATGAACCCCTCCAGGTTCCCCAGTAAGGCCCTATGGAGAGAGCTACCCACTTACAAGGCCTTTTTTACGTATCTCTCAAATTCCTTATAAAAATTCCCCTAAATAAAAAAATTATCCCTTCTCTCAAAGGCCCTAGGAAAGCATCCCTCCATTTTCCCGAAAAGCGGGGCCCCTGTAGAAAGAGACGTCCATTTCCAGAGCCTTACTTACTATATTTTTGGGGTCACCAGTAAAGGAACCCCCTCCAGTTTCCCTCACAGAGCTCCCTCAGAGAGAGATGCCCCATTCCTAGAGCCTTCCTTCATTCATCTTTCAACGTCCCTGGTATACGAGCCCCCCTTCCAGGTTCCCCAGCGGGGCCCCTATGGAGATGCCTGATTCCAGTGCATTTTCTACGTTATCTTCCAGGGTCTCCAGTAATGTAATCCCCCCACCAGGTTCCACTCACAGAGCTACCTCAGAGACACTCCACCCCTAGAGTCCCCTTCATCTATCTCTCAAAGTCCCTCGTAAATGAGCCCCCTTCCAGGTTACCCAGGGGGCCCCAGTGGAGAGATTCCCGTCTCCAGAGCCTTTTCTACATAACCTTCAGGGTCCTTGGTGAAGGAGCCCTCCTCCAGGTTCCCCTCACAGAGCGCCCATAGAGAGGAATACTCCATTCCAAGAGCCCTACTTCAATTATCTCTCAGATTTCTCATGAACGGACCCCCCCCCCCCACCCAATGCGTCTCAATGGGGCCACTGTGGAAAGAGGTGCCAGTCTCCACAGCCTTCTACAGGCAAGTCCCCGGTAGACTAGCCCCCTGCCAGGCTCCCCAACGGAGAGACATTCCCGTCCTCTGGGCCCCTCCTCTCCATATCCGTTCCTGTAACAATACCTCTATTGCCAACAGCCTTACTACTCTCGAGGGGACATTCTTATAAAGTATCCTGGCACTGAAAGCTGTCTCTTTGACGAACGAAGTTGTGTAATATGCAACAACTTTTAACTATTACATCGCACAAATCTGGGCAAACATCAATCGCACAGTGAAAAATTCTTCATTTATTACACACTATGCCAAATGCACATTCCAACATTCTTCTTTCCCGAGTTAATCTGTAATTATATCTACGTCTGGCAACATCCAAATTTCTGCTAGAGTATGATCGTAAAACATGTTGTGACAGAGCAAATGCCTCGTGTTCGTGTAGCGCCCATACTGACTGCACTAGATCGTGAGCAAAATGTGAGAATGTGCGTTTCTTTCGCCGTCCGTGCGCACAGCCAAGAAATAATCGGCCGCTGCGGCGAAAAGCCACTCGTGCGCGCTAGCCCTGAGGCAAAGGTGTCCCTAGGCTGATGCTCTTGCCAAGTGTGATTTTTTACACGAGCCAGTTGTAGTTGGTCTTTGTTCATGTTATGACTGCAAGGATTAGTATGAGGTGGTGCTGATAAGTCCTTAGCCCGACCAGGAAGGAAACAAGCTACAGCGACCAAACTCGGGATTTATTCAACATACTCCCCACGAAGCTCAATACACTTCTTAGCCCATTGCTGTAACTTTTGCAAGCCACTCAAAAAAAAAATCAGTAGGTTGTCCGTCCAACCAGGTCTCCGCGGCAGCAATGACCTCCCCGTCGGACGAAAATGGCGACCTTTCAATTGGTTTTTCAGTCCAGGGAATAGGTGGTAGTCCGACGGGACCAGATCCGGAGAATTGGGTGCGTGATCAAGACGTTGGAAGCGCAGGTAGGCCAGTTTCTTCTGGGTTGCAAGTGCCCGGTGAGCCGGGGTATTGTCCAAGAACAAGAGCCCCTTGGTGACCTTTCCGCTGCGTTTTTCCTTCAAAATGTCCTTCATTTGCCCCAGCAGAGATGAGTAATACTTCGCGTTGATAGTTTGGCCCTTTGGAAGATAATCAATGAGGAGGATGCCGTTTTGATCCAAAAAAAAATCGAGGCGAGAACTTTCCCAGCAGATTTTTGCACTCCGAATTTTTTGGGGCAGGGTGAGCCGCCACGCCATTGATTGTTGCTTTGTCTCCGGGTCATAGTGATATAACCATGTTTTGTCTATGGTCGCAAATCGCGACAGGAAGTCATTTGGATCGCGCCAAAAAAATTCCAAAATTTGCTCAGATGACTGGCACCGTTGACATTTTTGATCCGCGTTCCGGCATTTCGGAACCTACTTCGCAGAAAGCCTCCTCATGTCCAAATCTTCATGAATGATTGGCTCAACCCACCCACGTGACTTGCTCAGCTATTGATTTAGTCAAAATCCGGCGGTCTTCCGAGATTAGCTCGTGAATTTGATCAATAATCTCTGGGATGGTCACTTTTGGGTCGTCCAGGACGTGGCGCATGACAGGTAGAAAAATCACCACGTTTAAACTGGGCCAGCCAGGTTTTGACAGTGGCATATGATGGTGCATGTTCCCCTAATGTTTCTATCAAAATGGCGTGAATTTCCTTCAGCACCTTGCCTAGCACGAAAAACTTGATGGCAGCTCGCGTCTCCATGTTGAAAATGCGTTCGTGTCGCCTGACATGCTTCCTTTCAGCCTCTGTAAGAAGAAAAGACTTGCAATTCAGCACATGAACAGACCCCTCTTTCCAATAACACTATCGATTTTGTCCTATAACATCGAGAAGTAGGTCGTACTAAGGACTTATTAGCACCCCCTCGTGAAAAGAAGTTTATATTTCAGTCTGTTCATGCATCGCAGCCCTGCACGTACGTTATCTTTTTCTTTGTTGTGGAGGAGTGAAGAACATCAAGTTTTGTTTGAAACTTATGAAAACAGCCACAGAAACATGCAAATTGCCTGAAACTCTTTATGGAATTGTCACTTAACTTAACGTGCATCTCTTTGAATGACTGAAAGGATTTGGTGGGGGGAGTGAGCAACATGAAGGTGATCCCAGGAGTAAGTGACCATTGAATGACCCTAAAATTAATGGAGAATCATTTGTGGAGACTGTTTTTTAGATTCTTCTTGAAAATGTAGGAAAGAGGAAGATCAATGCAAGTTTGTTCCAAGGAGTTCGACTGATGAGGAAAGGGAGCACAGAGTCACAATTTGGGAAGACTTCACCCTGACTGCCAGACCAATCCACACTTTCACAATTGTGTCATTACTGGATACAACCACATTGCAGAAACAAAATTGAATGTATGGAGTTAGATCAAAAATCACCATTGAGGCCAGAAATGCGTAGCTTGTAAAACTGAGGATCAAAATGATGTTGATTACTTTTTTTGAACTAACAGGTTATGATTCATAAATAATTTGTGCCAGAAAAAAAAAGTGAACAGTGAATTCTACATAAAGGTGCTAGAAAGGTTACTGAAGTTGATTTGAGAGAAGGCAGTTGGTTCCTTTTGTATGCAAATGACTCTCTCTTTCTGCCATGAGAGCTGAGTGCTTCTGTAAAAATTGTGACATGATGATCAGCCATCCACCTTATTCACCTAATGTTGCATAATTTGACATTTTCGTTTCTTTATAGTAAAAATAACTGTCAGTACACTTTGACGCTGAGCATAAAGGCACTGTGATTCTTCAAAACAGTAACTGTTAACCAACTTATGTGCCATAACATCCCAGATGAACTGAATCTTCTGCAACACCACTGTAAGAACCTGAAATCATGCAAATTTTTCTTTGTTGTATTTTATACTTGCATTATTATTTCTTTGCTGCCTGGTGGCATAAGGCAGCCTTTTCTTTTGTAAGGGTTTAATTGAATAGCCATATGGCTCTTTGGTATGGGTATGTGGATGCATGTACAGGGGGTCTACAAATTTTCCAAAAATCTAGGAGCCAGTGTGTCATATTATTGTGCATTTACAAGTGTTCATTAAAAGTTTTTCGACACATTACTTGGTACCAGGATAGAGTATTTGGCATTTATATAGGTGTAGAAGCCCTGTTATTATATTAAGGGATGATTGTTCACCCAAGTTCTCATCTCCTTCTGGGATGTTTAAGGCTCTGGCCAGTGTTATTGATTGTGACATTCATAAAAAGGCAGTGTGTTATTTTGTTCTAGTTGCATATACTTAACCTTACATCTGAAGTGTTCCAAGGAGTTTCATTCTTCATGAAGAATGAAACTCCTTGCATGGAGATCATGTCTGTCCTTCGTCTGTCCATCTGTCTGTGAACTAGGATCAGTGACAAAACCAGTTGTCAGTTGTAGGTATAGGAATTCTTTACAGAGGTGTCAAGCCAGCTTGAGTTCCTTGAGGACTGGCTGACTGTCATGGTTTAGAGGAGGGTGTAAATGAATTTATACCTGTACTTTCCAAACTTTGTGGCTGATTTGGATGAAATTCAGTGTAGGAAATCTGCACATATTGTTACTGAGCATTTGTGAATTCTGTGAAAATGTCTGCAGTGAAAAGCTCTACTTTACAGAAGGGTGCAAGTGAACTTTTGCCCTTATTTTCTATATATAATTTTGACATTTATTATCAAATTTCAGTGAAATTAAGTGTAACAGATGTGTACATACTGTTGTTGATAAGTTGCAAGTTGTATGAAAATGGGCACAGTAAAAGCCATACTTTACTTGGGGGCATAAATGAATTTCTCTCCCTACTTTCTGCACATACTGTCCAGTTTCAGTGAAATTTGGTATAAGAGATCTGCGTATAATACTGTTGAGTATTTGCAAGTTGTGTGAAAATAGTGATGGGAAGGCCATACTTCTCTTTAGGGCATAATTGAAATTATATTTATATCTGTATCATATTCTGATGGTAAAGAATGTTTGCTAAAATCTTTGTCCCATGTATTGACTATCCTGGTTAAAATCTTGCTTTTTACTGAGAGACGGGACAGTATTTTGATCAGATTTTTTGCCAGCTAGTGGTGTGGGGAGTTTCTTGAGCTTAATTTTGGCCATTTGTTATTCCATTTTTGTGTTTCTTTGACTGACAGAAGTGGGCGTAATACTTTGCTGTAGTGATGTATGAGGCTCATTCTTGGGCCACCTGTATTGCTGTACTTTGAGTGTTTTCAGTATGTTATATGCATTCTTCTTATTGTAGGTCTCTGGTCTTTATGAAGTTACATGCAACTGTGATTTTAAGCAATGCTAGTGATTGCTGATAAAGACAGACAAGATCTGGTGCACAGTGCCCATGTCAGCACCGACGTGGTGGAGGGAGGGTACAAGAATGGGATTGCATTGGCTGAAGCAGTCAGCGGAGAGATGGCATTGTCCTTGCCTGAATTATTTTATAATGTTTCATGAGAAATGAAAACAAACTCAACTGTACATAACTTATAAAATAATTAGAATGCTATTACTATTTTTCACTGATTTAGTAAATTAAACATAATTAGACAACAGGCTGGATGTCACTGAGGATAAATGTTGTGTTGCCCTGCTGTGGCTAGCTGGACTGCAGGCTAGATGACAGTTACAACTGACCTGACACCCTTAAAACAGTACTGCCATGACCATAGGCTTGATAGGGGAGAGGAGGACATTTGTGCACATTAGTCTTTAAACTGGTAAAAGAAGGTGGAGGTGTCCATGTACTTGCTACAAAGACCTGTAGGGGGAGTGGGTGTGTAGCATTACTTATATGTGACATGGGCACAAGATGGAGGTGAGTGGTCAGTCTTCCACCCAAATAGGAGGCTGGATGGTCCCAAAAGCTGGTCTGGCCATTTTGGAGAAAAGAAAAATCTATTATCCCTATTGAGATTCAAACTCCAGATCACCCTGCCCCTAGCCAAGTTACTATACTTACTGTTACCCTAGCTCCTGTTTTCAAACAGATAGGTGATATAAATGTGTAACATGCTGCAACCTATTGATTGACATGATATTTTATTTTACACCACAGTGATCAGGTGCAATTCCAGTACCATTTATATGTAGAGTAGGAAGTTTTGTGTTGTCTGTTCTCTTGTTAAATTTGGTGTTTTTAATAATGCAGGTAAGCACACCATTTTCTTGAATTTGTGTTAATTCTTAACCTCCATCACCTGAAGCTTGTTCAGAACGTGAATCCACTAAAAGTAACCACACATGATGTTTGAAGTTGTCATGTGAACAGATTTCACCAGTGTTTGCTGTGCATTGTAGCTAAGTGTGGACAATACTGCACAGTTCTGTGTTACCCCTCATTATATAACATTTTTGGTGTTGGAAGTAAATGGAAAGTAACTTCAACATTATTGTCTTCTGAGATGGGATGCCATATCCTCTGCTAGTTACCACTGTTGCTGAACTTTCTGCCTGTATTTTTGTGGTAGAATAATAATTTAACTAATGCTTTTTTTCAATGTGAGGAGACTGTAACTGATATTTACTTTTTCTGACTTGTGAAATGTGGATTGACATTTGAGTATGTTAATTTATTAACCTACTTTTTTGTAGGTGGCAAGGGCACTTGTAAGGGAAATGACTAGGGGAAATTATGTGGAAGGACAGGTAGAGGCTTTGCTTAATGCATTGAAGTTATGAAGGCCTATTAGGGAATGTGGTTGTGTATTCATTCAGCATTGCAGAATTGGCAATTCATCTGCGTTTGAAAACAAAAGAGGATACATGTACTGAGGAACAGGAAAGCGAAATGGCAGATTATGCCATGCAGGTAGCAATTATTTTTGTATTTTCTTCTTTCACATCGCACGAGCGTTGCTACTGAGCAGACAATTTCGTGGAGGATAAGAGTATTTGGCTTAATTATAAGAAACCCTCAAAAGAAGGAGGCAAGAATTGGTTGACTTTGTTTCTGAAATGAAATATTAGAACTGGTTTAAGAAGGGCATACAATACATGTGCCAACAGAATCACTTCTTCCAGTCACGGTGCAATGAAGTGACAACCTAGGTTTGGTTATGGAGAAAAATAAGTTTGTTGAAAGTAAAATTTTTAATGTGAATGGGACACAAATTCCTACTGTTTGGAAACCTGTAATATTTTTGGCTGCAAGGCAAAGAGCAGTTGGTGCAGCAATTTATTGGGAACAAGGGAGGAATGTATCAGTCTTATGTGAAGTGAATGCCTCTTGCACTTTTATTCCATCAGTTTTAGTCTATACCAGATCACAGATGTTTCCACAGTTTGGAAAAGATGGTCCTGTGGGAACTATTTTTCAATGCTTCAAAAACAATTGGATTAATTTTCAAACTTCTTGGACAGTATAAGAATTTTGTGAGTTTATCCAGTGGTATATCAGACAATGATGGCATGTCACATTTTGCTCCAAAGTGTTATGTACTACAAATACAGTGAAATAATTCTGGTCTTCATTGCACTTCACACCTATCATTGTTTGGTGTTGGTTTTGACAGGGGCTGTGATCTTTGCTTTTAAAGGTATGCATGTGAAAAAAAACATGCACTAAATGTTCCCTGAATTGTTCAACAAAACCTGTCTGAAGGTTTCTACAATATAGAAAAAAATATCTGACTTCACAATTGCTGGTGCTTGCTGTCTACATCAAGAAAGGTTAACAGAGCTTAACTTTGAATTAAATTAGTAAGCAAATAAAATTACTGACAAAGAATATAAGAGATAATCAAGGAAATTCTGTAACAACACAAGTGATTGCATGAAGTGTGGTACTGCTGATTTACACTTCCTGCCATTGCAGGTATAATCCCAACTAAAATCTGAGAACGCAATTTTGAGAGTTTGACGGGAATGCGTATGAGAAAGAGATGTGAAGGTAAGGCTGGAAAAGGGCAAGTGAAAAGGAGAGCTGAGAGACCGAGCAGAATCAGATGATGGAAAACTGTTACACAAAAAAATGTGGATATGCAGAAGGAAAGTATAATTTAAAGACAATAGATCTGTGGAATCTGAATAAATTTATGGAAAGGAACTTTGTGGTGATAACAGGCTGCTGATACATTTCTTACATGTACAGTTTGTGGAGAATGTGGCTGATATGGAGAATTACAGCCCAGGTATTTAAGTTGTTGATACCAGATTTGCTCATAATGTAGTGGATGGAATTTGTATACCAAGAATGCGGATTGCCAAAAGAAGTGATATATGTCGTAAGTTTGTCAAACTTACTGCAGTAATCAATTTTTAAATTTCTATACCTGCGTGACAATTACAGTTCTGACGTGTGTATTTTATGTGGTGATTGTTAGTTACTGTTTTGTTAGGTTGTTCTGTCCTATCAAATGTATGTGTAATTTTAGAAGTGTGATGGCATGGTATAAATTTGCAGAATGACACTGTACACTGTCTAATATTCTGTGCCATGCACTACTCCTGTTTTTTCCATTTTCACATCTGCATTTCATTCAAATAAAAAATTGTATGTGGATAATGTAGAAAAAGCACTGGGTAACAAGAGTAATGTTGTGGTACTGCATGAAATCCTGAAACTGGTAATGCAACTCATTAGTTATATGGGCAGAATTTGACTACCTTATGCTATAGTCACGTGTCCTGACACTTAAAAACACTGCTGTGACTGTTGGCTGGGGTATAGTTACAACTGACTTAATACCCTTACAGCAGCACTGCTGTGACCAGCTGGATTACAGTCACAACTTACCTGATACCCTTACAACAGCACAGGCTATAAAGTGACAGGACCACATGCTGGAAGTCAGTGACTCATATCACAAAAAAAAATCAATCATTTCAATCACATATCATACGAGTATGTGAAATATGAGCCAGACATGTTGCATTTAACGAAAATTCAAAGCATCATTTTGTTATCGTATGACCAGCCAGATGCCGGGACAGAGATGAAGCCCCTAACATAAAGACCAGAGATGTGGTAATGTGGTGCCTGGCCAAGTTTATCACACACCACATGGAATAGTAATTGATGGAACTGGAGAAGTAGTAGAGCTGTAATTAGCAGGTGACACTTGTGAACAATGTTCATCACAAATTTAACGTGAAATTACCTGGGCTTGGAACAGACTGAAGTAAGAAGCTACTATGTGTACCTGTAGGTATCTGTTATTACCTGTTCTGTATGTTATAAAAATCTACATTTGTTAAAATTTACAATGTTGGTGGTTTGTGAAACTATAGGTGCAGGCTTTTTGAACACTTGAAAAGAGTTTACCTTGAAAACTAAACTGAGTTTTTGGAAGCATAGAGAACACGAGACTTTCTGGTGGGATTAGTGGCTGTCTGTAATTGTGTAGAATACCAGTGCAATTCTTCTGCTTTGTTGGCACCGCCCTTCACAACATTCTCTAGTGGGTCAAGGCCTTCTTACTGTCTAGGCTTCACGATCACGCTCGGTAGGACTTGTCCGGACTAGTGATCAGCCCGACGAAGAGACCTCTACCTGACAACACTCACGAGATATCCTTGCTCCCGGCAGGATTCGAAACCACAATCCCAGCAGGCGAGCGGCTGCAGAAAGATGTTGCCTCAATCTTAACTGTTCTACCGTAACAATTACCCAGCACACAAACAGTGGGTTTCGTACGTTGCGCAAACTGTCAGAAATCGGACCTTTTAAATTCTGTACGTCCGATATCCCAGTTCTTTGAGGAAGTGAGGGCGTTTCATGAGACAGGATTTTCATTACTAGTTACCCAGCTGTTCTGGCTATATATGTAATCGCTGAAGTGGAACAAAACTTCATCACAAGAAACACGATCTGAAATGGCAATCTTATAATTAAGGATGGCGCGACAACAGCGCCGACAATGCATTCTTTCTTTTTGGCCAATTACTGTAAGTTCTTGCATTACGTGAATACGCTAAGGATTTAGGTTTAACTTCTGGACAGCCGCCTGTGGCCTTGAACACGACAATACCAGTATGCGATTTTTTTTCGGCGACTGCAATAACATTTAACATCACCAGTTTTTCATGCAGTTAACAATGACGGACTTTTTTTTTCTTACCACCTACGTTTTGCCTGTTTTAAGAAAACGGGTTGCTAATCGTGAAATTATTCATATATTTTGTAGGTCCGCTGGTAATTCCGGATATTTGTCTCGAAATTCATTTTAGTTTTTCATGGTTGATTGTGACCAGAAGTATTTTTTGCCTACAAATTTACGTTCGCATAGGAAATATTCCATGATTGCTATAACAGGAACGTATCGGTATGAATGAGTTTTTGTGAGTGTAACGTAATAGCCACTGTTCTGTATGTGGGCATGTGCGATGTTTCTACGTTTGAATCACGTACGAAGTTTTGCAAGAATCGCGTAGTGTTACATCATGAGAGAAGTCCGTTGTTACATATTTGGCTGCGCGTTGTTCGGCTGAACTGCTGCCAGGTACAGAGTGACATGCACGACTGAAGTAACATGAAACAGAAGTATGGCTATGCTAAATGTAAAGACACTGTATCAACTACTGTCGAATTACGGGACATGAAGATACTCTTTGAGAAGTTTGAGATGTGGCAGTCCTTCTGATATACCGACTACAACGTAGGTTTTAATACTGGCATGCAGTTATGATAAGTCGGACATGCAGCTTGAAAAGAGCAAACGTTTTTATGTGGCAAAAAACGGTAAAGCAGTCCCATTACAGGCCTGGACAGGCCCAGAGGGTTCCAGGAAGTTAAGGCTCCCAGATTTCGTGACAACGGCACAGGATGGTGGTAAGTTGTCAGCCTTACGCACCGGCCGCCT
>Ga0123357_10003813_pt1 | contig 17447 bp, 7 predicted proteins | sample TergutEmb28metaG_FD_89873 | JGI IMG/M metagenome (GOLD analysis project Ga0123357, IMG submission 89873) | Embiratermes neotenicus P4 segment gut microbial communities from Petit-Saut dam, French Guiana - Emb289 P4 | ecosystem: Host-associated > Arthropoda: Insects > Digestive system > Gut ... | reverse complement strand
TTTCTCCTCAGAATATTTCCACTATAAAACATTTATTCATGAAAATTGCTTAGAAAACTAAAATGACAAATTCCAGGAGAACCTCTCACGGCCCGGTATAATTGATGCCAGGGCCTGGTACCGAGCCGCGGCCCGGCGGTTGAGAAACACTGCACTAAACGGACTGTTCTGGAATAGGAATTGAATAGGCATGATTGGTCACCGTGGTCTTTGTGCCCCCATTTTGTCTTCTGAACCATTTGGCCGATTTGCACTAAACTTCGTGTGGGATTTCCTACAGCCGGTAGTAACAGCAACGGCGATGGGAGCGACACTAGTGACACGTACTTGGTGGTTTTAAAATGTCGCTGGGGGAAAACTCTTAGAAAGACTGTTCTTTTTAAGAACGCACAATAATGACGTGAGCTGTTTCTTTAACCCCGGCGCTAGTTGGAGGTGGGTGGTCAGCGCCACACCCCAGCCGCTTTACCCCCGGGAAAGACTCGGTGCCCATTGTACAGGAGTCTGGGTGGGTCACGGGGCCGGTCTGGACGGTTATGGAAAATCTGGCCCCCACCGGGACTCGATCCCCGGACTGTCCGGCCCGTAGCGAGTCGCTGTATCGACTGAGCTGACGTCGTGCATTGTATCTGACAAATATGACATATACAGGATCTTTACTGAAATAGGTTTCGTGGAGCTGAATCCGTCTTGAGAAGCTACTAGCCCCTCAGGTCACTATTTTTCCATATTCAGAGGTCACGTCATCGGGCTCGGTATGTGAAATGTACAGTACTTAGCCGTGTGAAGTCTAGCTTCGAGCACGTTAATTTTTTTTATCACCAGATATGTTACGGTGGTTAAATCAAGGAGGTGGAGTTGGTTGGTGAATTTGGCTTGCATGGTGGAGCAGAGAAATACGTACATGGTTGGCAGAGCTAATTGGTAGGAAACAGATTGATGGGAAGGCGTATGTGTGGATAGAAGGGTGATACTAAAATTGTCCGAGAGAAATAGGATTGGAGAACGTGGACTGGCTTATTCTGCTTCAGGTTAGGTAAAATTTGTGGGCTGTTGTGTACCCGATTATGAACATTTGGGCCCCATAAAATTCGGGGAATTATTTGAGTAGAGGGAGAGCTCTTTATCTAAAAACCCTGCCCCGTGGAGATAGTTTGGTACGGTACAGTCACTTGGTGCACGTAACGTGAGGGACCTTGTCCGTATACAAATGAGTTTGGTTCGCTTGTTCTTTCGTTGCTTGCTCTCTTGTTAACATATTTACTGCAAGAATCCAGGAGATGGTAGAGCGCGTGTTTCTGACAAGTCACCGCCGAGGATTTTGTCGTTTGTGCTGTAGTTTAATTGCTACAAAAACTGGGTGTACTGACAATGTGTGTTTCTTCCGGGTAATTTGCACAGAATGTAGTATCTATCAAATTTTTGTGGCATTCAGTATAAACAGCACGCTGCTGAAGGTAATGTCTGTCCAATTTTTTGGCAGTTCGTATGAACAGTACGCTGCTAGACGTAATGTCTGTCCAATTTTTGTGGCAGTCCGTATTAACAGCACGCTGCGTAAGGTAATGCTGTCCAGTGTTTGTGGCAGTTCGTATGAACAGCACGCTGCTGAAAGTAATGTGTATCCAATTTTTGTGGCTGTTCGTATGAACGGCACGCTGCTGAAGGTAATGTCTGTCTAATTTTTGTGGCAGTTCGTATTAGTAGCACGCTGCTGAAGGTAATGTCTGTCCAATGTTTGTGGCTGTTCGTATGAACAGCACGCTGCTGAAGGTAATGTCTGTCCAATGTTTGTGGCTGTTCGTATTAACAGCACGCTGCTTAAGGTAATGTCTGTCAAATATCACGTTTTCAATATGTAATGAGTACAGTCAGTGTAGAGACTAGGCCACGGGATAGACGATCTGGGTTCGAATCCGTGCAGAGACAACGGATTTTCTGATCTCTAAAACATCTAGCCGGCCCTGGGATCCATCCATCCTCCTGTTCGATGTGTACCGGGGTTCTCTCACGGAGGTAAAGCGGCCAAGTTGACCGCTCACCTCCGCCTAGGCCCGAGTTTAAGAATAGGGGAGCTGTACCCCTATTCCCGTTTACTCTAATTATTCAGTCTGAAGTCCAGTTGGCCTCGACATACGTACAGAGGTGTTTAAAGAAATGGACGTGTGTTTGAAGAACATCCTGTTTCAAATTGTTCCGTCAGCTATTTGCTTTCCGTATCTTGTTCCATTCTCAGTCAAACCTCTGTGCAGCTGTTCATACTTTTCACCAGCTCTCATCAGCTGTTGCCCGTTGCGTAACTAAACGTGTGGACTGTTTACTTACATAATTTGCTATGTTTGAACTTTGTGTGAAACAGAACTGTGTGAACGAAGAACTGGTGAGCGAGTGTCAATGTAGACAGGCCCGCTGTACCTTTGTTGTGGTGAGGGCAACATACAATACGATACACAATTAAGAGTACATGAGTATACGTATAATTATATGTGTAATTTCGTTTGTTTATTTTTATACATCAGAGTATACCTATACATGGTACATGAACGTATATCTGTAATAAGAGTAAACATTTGTTGAAAAGTGCGTTTCGCGATAAAGGCTATGGTGTCCCTGTTTTTAGCACATGTTTTCAAAGTGAATTAGGATTTTAATGTATGTGTGCATGATTACATAGACCTCAGAGTTTTTCAGAATTACTTTGGTGTTCTATTAGGCTTTGCCCGGTAGTTTTTTTTTTTTTCTCCCCTCCATTCTTCCCCATTTTAAAACTCCGGGAACAACATAGCAGTGTCACGTGCAGCCTGTTGCCGGTTGGACGGGCCCGGTGTAGACAATGACGCTCTTTTCCCTCCTCGTCTGCATATTACCAATGGAGGGAAATTAATCGGTTTAGTTACATTTATGAGCCGCAGGTTAGAATGACGTTTATGGGACGTGTTGTGGGTCATTATGTACCACGGTCAGAGCTTCAAGATTTTCGTGTGTTGAAAGTAGTAGTTATATTTATTTGACCTTCGATACCTTGGGTATGCGCGTTCGCATGCGAAGAACGACTATGGTCTGTCCCTTCAACGGCATGGATGATCCTGTCTTCCACAAGATAGATGTTTCTGAAACTTTATATGGCGGATGTTCATTAATAATTTGTCGACTTAGTTTGAGTATTGTTAAAATCGCACAAAAATAACGGGCGATGTACATGAAGACTGACGTACATTCGTCATTGATCTCCTTAATAATGGAAACAACCTGTGTTCTCTGTCAGGTACTAGCTGAGGCCGAATAAACAGTGGACGATCTAAACACTTACAGTCCAGAATTATGGGCTCCAGTTCTGTTAAGCAGAGAAAAGCAGACTGCTGCTAATGTATGGAGTAGATTTAATAGGGGCAATAATTGGAAGTTTTACCGCCCAGCGTCCATTTTCTAGCTTTTTAAAATTGTTATTGACGCTAAGTCTACAGTCGTAAGCATTTGCATTCCGAAGAATACTGTACACTCATTCGCACAAGCACATAGGGCCCTAGAAATTTTGCCAAAGCGGTAACACTTCGGGCTTGCAATCGGGAGATGCCAGGTTCGAATCTTGGAAGAGACATCGACTTTTCTGTGTTGAGGTTTTTCTTGGTTGTATTCACTTCCCCCAAATACCATGACATTACTTTAAATCAGACTACGAACGATTCCTTCCAGTTCCTATCCAATGCGTTATTCATTTACACCCCGTCGTTCTGTCCTGCAGTCACAGATAGCGTCGTAACAGAAGCCGGAACGAGAAAAACTAGACGTGAAGCAAAGCAAGGCGATGCGCAACAAAGATTTAAACTGGTTTCTGATTGCAGAAAACTAGTTCAGTGTAACCTCGGGCATCTTTTTTTTTTTTTTTTCCCTCGTCCTTCCTTGCCGCTGCTGTACAGAAAGGAATTCGAAACCAGAATCAAAGGAAAGACATAACATTCAGATAGGCCTATCGTGTTCTTCATTATTGCAAAATAACTATTGCCTTCGCGCGATGTTGCAGGGCTGACGTGTCTGTTTTATTGCCCTAGTTGGTTTGGTTCGTATAATGTAATGGTTATGACCTTTACTGGGTCTACCGTGCCTGTTCGTGGCTGCTTGATCATTATATCACGACCGTGGCCTTAGGTCAATGATAGTTAACAAAACAAGACAGGCAAGGTACATATAACGATCATGAGGCGCCTTCGCGTAACCGTTGTTGCCGTGGAAAACAGTAAGTATTAAATATTCTGAGTGTGTGTCTGTAGCCTCGCTTATCCAGCATCCAAAGCGTATGCGCCGTATTGTTTTGTCCTCTGTGGCTTCTCCACGTGTGCCCTCTTTTTTTACATCTAATAAACGGCACGATTTTCTGGGAGAAAGTTATTGAACATACAATGTATATTTTGATTTTCTCCATAAAATTTGTCTGAAACGTTTGTCGTTATAAGAAGAATTCAGCGAGATGCTGTCATAAATGCACATAAGTTTTGATGAAAAGTACGCGTTATTCTTGTCATATTTTAATGAAACTTGGAGTTTTCTGAATAGATTTTCGAAAAATACTCAAATATCAAATTTCATTGCCATCTGGCCAGTGGAAGTCTAGGTGTTCCTTCCTTTCTGAGAAAAACACTGCGTGTCCTTTACAGATACCAACGTTTTAATGCTGTTTCGGGAAATCGTGTATACTCTGAGAATCTATAAGCACATGACGACATTGTGTCATAAACGTGGAGAGTTCTTAACACGAAAGCTGATGATGCTTTCATGTAGTGGCCACGGGGATGTAACGGATTGAATTTAACCCTTTGACGCCTAACGACCACTATAGGGGTCGTACCGCACCGCTAACATCTAAACGTTGCATTTTATATATTTATTCAACAAATATAGGTACTGAATATTTTAAACTTGGTATATACTCTCCGTTTTTTCTCTTCAAAATGCAGTTTGTTTCATCATTTTAACGTATTTGGTTCCTGTGTTATTCACATTTTATATACAGGATGTGCTCAAATAAAAAAAAATAATTCCGGCGCCAAAAGGTTAAGCATGTTCACCTTTGTGACTGACAGAGTATTACTTGGGCAGATAGCAATTCGTGCTTTAAATATCTGACTGCTAGACTTTGGAATGTTCCGCCTTACAAATTTGACGTTAATTTCGGTTCTGTGGTGAGATCGCCTTGTGATCAGCGCTGATATTCTTGTAGCCGGATATACATTGAATTGTCATTTGGAAGGAATGTGGAATGCAAGCTGTCCGGAAGGTGACATGGCGCGTGGTGAGCCGTGTTCTGTTGAGAGACCGATGGGTCTTCAGCCAATCACGGAACTCTCCATCTCTTATGGAAGTTGACGGTTCATTGGCCGCCTTCATATAGCCTGTCCTCGGTTCACATCTGAGTGAGATGAACCCAGTCGACATTGTCACATTTCCCGCGTTTCTGAGATTTATTTAGCTTAAAATTTTATATGCATTTCTGATATTTTCCATGCGTGGTACGTTCCTCCCTAGTCTCAGCCATCTTATTATTTTTTTTTTTTTTGCCCAAGCAGTATGCTAAATACCCGCTGCATTACAAGTAGTCCTCCCGGGATTTGAGTGAAGAAACTTGTGGTGTGGAGCAATATTTGTGAACTTTTTTTGACCCGTTGTTTTGTCAAGAAAACGTAGCACTGCCATAGTGAAGTCAAAAGCCCTATTATTGTGTGACGCGTAATTGTGTTAATCAGCAATGAACTATTTTATTTTCCCGAACTCACGCCCAGCGCAGAGGTACTTCATCACCGAAATCCGGTGGCCCGCTGAAGTAAATTTACAATTAGTCGCAGGGATTACGCATGTCATGCATTTGTATGGGGGAACAATCTTTAACGTTTTAAAGCCTACCAGTAACTTTACGTACCACACGGTTTAACATTTAAAAATTCAACGTTGTCATCACATGGAATTTGTGTTTTGTGTGGATCTCGGAACAAACAGCAAATTTTGCCTTACACAACATTAAATGACTGGTTTTTATAACTGATGTGGAGTGTTTACTTCGCGGTACGCACATAATCCTCATATAACGTAGATACGTTGCGCCTTTAAAAGATTAAGCGTGTATTTTAAGTTTGGTTCCAGAGTCAGCCGAAATATTCGAGACTACATAAGGACGTATTAAGTTCAAGTCCGCCCGAACATACAACGGCATCCAATTCGTTTCGTATGTAATTTTGAAATCTATTTCTGGTACCCGGTGTGGGACGCATGGGGGAGACAACAGAGGAGTGCTGGGTTTTGACTGAGGGAACCTGAAGGAATGTGACCGCTTGGAAGACGTGGGCATACATGGGAGGATAATACCAGAAGCAGTCTTAAGAATATGGGGTGGGTGGATGGATGTGGACTGCATAGGGAGAAGTGGCGGGCTGTTCTGAACATGGTAATGCACCTGCGGGTTCTGCGAAAGGCGGGTGCTAACCGAGCGGGTATTGACTCCGCAGGAAGGACTCAGGTTTTCCTGCTTTGATGTAGGCTGTAGACATTTTGACGCCTAAAATGATTGATTCATCCTACATCCGCTAGTTCTCCCTCACCCATGCCCTCAAATTGCCTTTTAAATTAATTCACTTTTATGTCCGTGAGGTTACGGAGTGTAACATAGGCTAAACTCACCGGACATGATAAAAGAAGAGTGCAGTGGCAAACTGTGAGCATCGATAGTAAGGTGTTGTCCACTTTAAAGGATTCTGGCGATGATGTATTGAACGGGTACACAAATTTTCCAAAAATCGAGGAGCCATCTGAAATTTCTAGGCTGCAGAATGATGACGTGAAACAATTTCCATGATGGGGACCCACAAACATCAGTGCCACCATCCGTCGACAAGTGTAGTGAAGTGCAATGAAGTGGAGTGAACTTCTTAGTAACAGGGTGTCTATAGTTGTTAGAAGATATACAGATCATATGAAGTTTGCTGCTTCTTTCATATTCTTTTAGTTCTGTTGTGTATCATTGTGTATATGGTTTATGTTCTGTATGCTTCCATTTAATTTTGTAAATGATATATTCTGATTGTTATGTTTATGTATTCTTATTGTTATATATGTTCCGCTCTAGCTATTGTGTTTCATTGTGTTGTCTTGTGTATTTGTGTGCAAATGTGTACTGTACTACTGCCATCGGGTGTCAACCCCGTTGCAGTTAACAAATATATATATCATATCATATATAGCAAAAGGTAGTTGGGCGACCGGGATTTGTGTACCCCTGGTGCATTGTAGCAGACATGACGGACATTTTGTACGTTGCCCACCTTCTCGGGCTATAAAAACCGACCGCGTTTCGGAGAATGGATGTGTCTGTGTCTTCAGGTGGAAAGCAGAAAGGGAGACATTCGGTGTCCGAAACGTGGCGTTTTTAGCGTCAGACGATGGGTGGTGCCCTAAACATTACTAAGGCTTTTGGATTCGAATGCAAGGTGACGTGTTTGGGTTGGCTGGTAGTTTGTAACCGCGAGCTGTGGAATGCAGTTGAACCTGAAAGCATACTGAGTCAGTAAGATTGTGACGTCATAACGTCTCTGAATGAACGTGTTAAGAATTACGTGAAGGCAGGAGCCACTGTCCACATCAAAGGTCGTCAGTACCCCCATATACTGTTCTATAGAAGGATGGAAGGTGGCGAAGGTGAAGTTTTTTTTTTTTTTTTGGGGGGGGGGGGGGGGGGGAAAAAGAAATATATTCGATCGGTGTGGAGATGAAGCTGCATTTATTATGCTGATCCAGCTGACTCAACGGTAAAGCTTCAGATATATATTGTTATTTTTTAGTCAATTTAACGATACGGCCAGTAGCTTGAATCGTGGCACATGGCGTGATTGGGTGTGAGTGGATGACGAAATGGGCAGTATGCGGGAGGAAGCAGTTACGGCATAATTGGAGGTATTGTGCCTTGCGAGGGGGTAAGGAGAACTACGTGAACCTCATGATAGTGTGTCCTGGCTGGAATGTGAACCAGGCACCTACCGAATACAGATCAGAGGCCTTGGCACAGAAGTGGACGTGATCAGGGATTTGCATTCGCGAGTTAACGGGTTCGAATCGCGGCCAAATGTAATACTGCCTTAGCTGGGGTTAGTCACCCTTTTTGCCTTCTTAGTTCGTCCTGGAGCATATCCGGACAGTCTACATCAGGGGCTCACAAATCCCGGGTGCCTGTTGGCCCTGGTATTTAGACTTTGTATGGTTGCATCTAATTCTTACAGCATAATCATGGCAGTTCTCCACGTGTTCCCTTGCATGTTCAAACGGGGAACAGTTCGTAAGCGCCAAACAAAAAACGGTCAGGTAACATGTTCACAGTTCTCCCTAGAATTTGGTGATTGCATCTAGAGTTTTGGAAAATTTGTGGACCCGTGACGTGTATTGAAATTGGCCACAGCCGGTTTCTCCCAGATCCTCTCAAGTTTATGGAAAGCGATGATGTCTTGTATTATACGATGCAAAACAACCGCTGCAGTTGATACAGTGCAGTCCATCCACTCACACTCTGTGCTCTGTATGTGAATGTAAAACGTTGTTGTGAAACCCAAACTGCAGCCAGCCGCTTCAGTTGCTGAGTCGTCGGAAGATGAAGCAGAACGGACCTGTTGTCACATGTAATTTAGGTTAGAATAATTTTTCTTAGACGCGTGGGCTTAGCTGTAAGGTAGTCCGCTTGTGCCAGGAGCACAAGTAGCGTATTAATTGGAGTTTAAGGCGCGCCTTTACTTTTCGTATTTTTCCGAACTGAAAATTAGGGCACGTTTTAAATTCGAGGTATTATTTTTAACTATTCGAATGTCTTTAAAACAACACTTTCCTCGAAGAACAAGTGTACCTGTTAAAAGTAGTAAATTTTACGGGCAGTGAAATGTATTTGCTAGCAAAATTTTTCTTTTCTGAAAATTAATTTTTAAAAGTGCGGTGCGTCTTTTATTTAGAGAGCGTTGTAAATTCGACGTAATACGGTATTGTCATACATTTCTTGAGAACGCTGGCAATCACACGGCTTGAACTCACAAGGCCACTTGTCAGTTGTATATCGGGGGATGTTTCCTCTGGGACTACAGCGGCCGAAGGCTGAAACTAAACTCTGTTCCGTCTAATGCCAAGAATAAGATTGCATGGAGCTTTACCTCCATTCTACAGACAGAACAGGAACAATTCTTCCATCAGCTACCCTGACTGGGGACTAGCGTGACGCTTTACAGAAACATTTCTGTGTGTGTGTGTGCGTGCGTGCGTGCGTGCGTGTGTGTGTGTGTATATATATATATATGCATCCCATTTGTCTCGGTTTTCCCGGAGCGGCCTTGGTTTTATGGGTTTTAACGAACTCTGCCCCAGTGACCTGCAGAATTTGGTTCGGGGCGCCTGATGTCACGGGTTTTTACAGGTGATGAAAATGCGATATACTGTATCATACAATGGGTACGAACATTTCGACTTTCCCACGGTAGAAGGAAACGTCTACAGGGTTAGGACGGCCATCAGAAGGAATAGGAGAGGGAGAGAGAGGAAGATATGTAGATTGGTGTTTATAGAGTGTGGCCTGAAACTGCGAAGGATTGAGAAACGGATATGTAAATAAAAACTGGTTTGTGAACTGAGTATCCGAGTTTGAATGTTCATCTTCTTTGTCATATTATTATTATTATTATTATTAGTAGTAGTAGTAGTAGTAGTTGTAGTAGTAGTAGTAGTATTTTGTTTTTTGTACCTCTATAACATAATTTTTGTGAGTTAGCTCGTTGCTGTTTTTTTTTGTATTGATTGACTGGTTATCTCCCCTCCTTTCGGCCAACCGAAATGTTACTAAATCTTTCGGTTTTTGATTTATAAAAAGTGGGGACCCTTGTACCCATCTGTGTGTGTTTGTGTGTGTGTGTGTGTATATATATGTGTATATATATATATATATATATATGGAAGTGTTAATTACGAAGTAGGCGGAAGGGGGGGGGGAGCTTTTTTGCACGTGGCTTCATTGTCTCGTTCGCCACGCCCATGCATAATATTCGATATGCCTTTGTGATGCTGTGAAATTAAGGCAGTCCATTAAGAGCTACCATCATATTGTTAATGAGATTACTGTCCGCGTGGCTACATCCTGTTGCCCCTCCCCGCAAACTGTGGTCACGGACAACCGTAGAGGGCCGCTGAAGCTGATTATACAGGGTGATTCATGTGTTAGCACTTAAGTGGGAAGTGGCCTATAAATATGAGGTTTAAGGTTGTCACGGCAGCGACTGAAGATTCCTGCTTTCCATATTGTTTGGTAGGTAGGAAGGCCTGCCAGTGTTCGGAGAAAACTGCCGTCGTTTTATACCAAAAATAAGGAGGCCCCGGCTTCCATCTATACTGTGGTGCAGAACTACACATTGCCATATCCAAGAACCACAGTATTTTCATTCATAAACAATTTTTTACGCAAAGAAGATCGTATGACATGTGCGTGTATGAAAAGGATCATACGTTTGTTCAGGATCGACATCGCTGTGGCAGAGAACAACACACAGACGTTAAAAAAATTTCATCATCATTTACTCGCTGTTTGCAGATGGCATTGCATTGCATGTATTACATTCGCTACTCTGTACTGAAATGTTACGGTATGTTGTAAACGAGAAAGCGCGTTTTAAAATGCCAGGAAGTCTTCCCAAGCATCGGCATTGTTAAGAAAGAATGGATTTGCAGCTTTTCGGAAGTTGTGACTGTTTCCGACATAAGGGTTTAGCGTCCTAAAAGAACTGAATTGCATTTGTTCGCCGTAAAGGTTTCAGATCTTCCCTTTTCAAAAGAATATTTGAATATATAGAAGCACTGAGCTGTCGCTGGTCTGTTCCCAAGTAGGAAGCCATTCCATTGTTACTGGTACGTAAGTTAGGTGGCAGTGATCACCGAAAATTGTCTGTCGTTATGTTAGATTGGAAAAGTATTTGCGCTTCGGTATTGCAGCTCTGACCTTTGTCGATAAGAAGTTATCTTCAGGTAGCAGCACATATTCTCCTCAGCACCCTGTTTGAGAATAGTGCGCTGACGAGAATATTTGGGCCCAAGAGGGACGAGGTAACAGGGGAGTGGAGAAAACTACATAATGAGGAGCTTAATGATCTGTACTTCTCACACAGTATTGTTCGGGTTATAAAATCGAGGAGAATGAGATGGGCGGGGCATGTAGAACGTATGGGGAGGAGAGGTTTGTACAGGATTTTGTTGGGGAAACGAGGGAAAGAGACCACTCGGAAGACCCAGGCGAAGATGGAAGGATAATATTACGATGGATCTTCAGGAAGTGGGATGTGGGGGCATGGACTGGATCGGTTCGGTTCAGGATAGGAACAGGTGGCGGGCACTTGTGAATGCGGTAATGAACCTTCGGGTTCCATAAAATGCGGGAAATTTTTCTACTAGCTGAGAACCGGTTGGTCTCTCAAGAAGGACTCTGCTGCATGGAGTAAGAAAGTCAGCAGCAAATCTTATTATGGGACTGTGTTTTCACGAATTTTAAGATTCATTGCGCATGGTTTTTAGCGATTTTGATTTCATGTTACCCATCAAGAGCTGTAATGTAGTGAAGTATAGAGTTACCTGTGGACATCATAGCCAAAGATGGAAATTGCAATGTTTTCCTATTTTACTTTCAAAGAGTTGTGTACTAGTAATGAGATATTTGCGAGTGCTGAGTGCAGAATGTACATGCACTTCATCATTGCACCGCACAGGTGATAATTCAGTTATGTCATCGAAGCTGATGACAAAAATCTCTTCCTCAATGTAAAGGTCACATGCGGCCACTTATCACGAGCAGGTCAGCCTGTAGTGATGCCGTTTTAGGCGCGTTCGCAAAATTGCGAAAAGTGACTACTAACATCATCATTTTTGTCCCTCCAACCGTCCTTCCACGAGGAAAAACCCCCCCCCCCCGGGACGGATTTGATGAAATTTTATATTTTAGTATTTTTTTAAGAATGCGCAGAAAAATAAAGTTTCGTAAAAATCAGGCAAGAATGAAAGTTATTGTATTCTATGCATTGTTGTGTTCATTGTGTTGTTCTGTGTATTGTTTGTGTGTAATTGTGTACTGTACTACTGTCACCGGGTGTCAGCCCAATTGCAGTTAACAAATATGTCAATGTCAGTATCAATATTTTACATAAAAACAAATGCACTTTTGTGATATCTCACTGAATTCTTCTTAGAAATGATACATGTTGCAGACAACATTTGCAGAGAAATGAAAACACACGTTTTATATTCAATAACTTTTTTTTCGAAAATCATGCCGTTTATGATATAATGTGGGAAAATATTGCAGAGCCGGACAGGCCACAGATGACAACATGGCGCATGCGCATTGCATTCTTGATAATTAAAGCCAAAGACACACACACTCAGAATATGTAATAGTTATTGGTTTTCTACGACAACAGTGGTTCCGCGAACGCGCCTTAATGTTATGTTTATACGTACGTTGCCTTTCTTGTTTGGCTTGTCTCAGAGCAATAACTTATAAACCCCAAGGCTGTAATAATGAGGCAATTAATAACATGGGCCTCGTGGCTACGGTTGTAAGGGTGTGGTTTGTTGGAGGGTGAGAGTCATTAGGAAGGGCACCATTCAATTTACAGCATTACATTGTTTGAGGTGAGGGCTGAACGTTACTGTTTAACAAAATATACGACTTATAATTTGTAAGTAAGCATTGACCTCCATCTCTCCGCTGTAGTATTGGGCGCAGTGTTACGTGGCGTGAGCTCACGGCCTAACAGCTGGAGAAGACCAGATGCCAAGCGCAGCTGTGAATACAATGCAAAAGCAGTCGTGGACGGCCTACACAAGGGGTCCAGTTTGGATGTTAAGGTGGGTGGGGGCTAAAAATTTCTTTTCGCGAAGGACGGAAGTCGTCTAGTAGCGTACACGGCGTCACATCGTAATTCCAGTAGAACTCTTCTTTTCGCGAACGAAAGTCGTCTAGCAGTGTACACGGCGTCACATCCTAGTTACAGTAGAACTCTTCTTTTCGCGAACGAAAGTCGTCTAGCAGTGTACACGGCGTCACATCCTAGTTACAGTAGAACTCCACTTATCCGGATTAATTGGGACGGCGAGCCAACCGGCTATACAGAAAATCCGGATAATTGTATTTTTATTTGAAAATAGGTTACATTGTCAGTTTGCAGTTCGACTGTGCGTAAACCTTTCGACCACGGCTGATTTGAAGTTATAGAAGCCTTAACACTGTATTGTACTTGATCCGGTAACTGGTAATTTCAAGGCAGGTTAGTTCTGTAGAATTCTCGACAGATTTACCCGAAGGGCCAAGCCGATCCCGATAATTGGAGATAAGGATAACCTGCGTCCGGAAAAGTGGAGTTCTACTGTATTTGTGATCTTAATGGTCACCGCTATGAGAACACCAGATCTGGCGAGCTATCCTCATTACGAAGCCATTGTTAGTAACGTAGAACATGCTGCCTGCTGCCGTTGGTTCACTCATAAGCTCATATTTGTGTCTGTCTGTAGCACCGACGGGTTTTCCCCCAATTTTGTTTGTTCTGCTGCATTGAAGATGGAGGCAACAGGTTTGTCCGAAACGTTTTTTTCGTGTATACTGAACTACTTTGTCACATGCCAGCTGCGTCTGAACTTGGTGTGGGATGTTCTTAGCACGCTTATATATTCTCGAGTCCCATAAAGGGTGGGGAGTGTTTTTTGAGAATTTTCAAGAGCCTCAGAATTTTGAAAAAATAATAAGATGGCAGTTGTGTTCGATTAGTGCGTAGGTTGGTTGCCATATTAGATTGGGTTTGTGCGTAGGCTAGTTCCTAGGTGGGGTTGGGGTTTGCGTAGGGGAGTTCCTAGGTAGAGTTAGGTTAGTGTCTAGTGTCGTGCCTAGGTGGGGTTGGGGTTGTGCGTAGGATAGCCGTGTTGGATTGGGCTAGTAGCGCGTAGATTTGTTTCCAAGGAAAAGTTGCAATGTAGAACAGTGATAAGTGTGCCTGTTTGTGCTTAGCCATATAGAAAAGTGGTAACTTCCTGTTTGTACTTAGCCATATAGAACGATTATAGGTGTGCCTGTTTGTGCCTAGCCATATAGAAGAGTGAAATGTGTGCCTTTTTGTGCCTAGTCATTTAGAACAGTGATATGTGTGTCTGTTTGTGCCTAGCCATATAGAACAGTGATATGTGTGCCTATTTGTGCCTAGCCATATAGAACAGTGATATGTGTGCCTATTTGTGCCTAGCCATATAGAACAGTGATATGTTTGCCTGTTTGTGCCTAGCCATATAGAACAGTGATATGTGTGCCTATTTGTGCCTAGCCATATAGAATAGTAATATGTTTGCCTGTTTGTGCCTAGCCATATAGAACAGTGATATGTGTGCCTATTTGTGCATAGCCATATAGAACGGTGATATGTGTGCCTATTTGTGCCTAGCCATATAGAACAGTGATAGGTTGCCTGTTTGTTCCTGGCGATATAGAACAGTGATATGTGTGCCTATTTGTGCCTAGCCATATAGAACAGTGATATGTTTGCCTGTTTGTGCCTAGCCATATAGAACAGTGATGTGTGTGCCTATTTGTGCCTAGCCATATAGAACAGTGATAGGTTGCCTGTTTGTTCCTGGCCATATAGAACAGTGATAGGCGTGCCTATTTGTGCCTAGTCATATAGAACATTTATAGGTGTGCCTGTTTGTGCTTAGACGTATAGAACAGTGGTAAGTGTGCCTCTTTGTGCCTAGCCACGTGTAACAGTGATTACTGTCCCTGTTCCTGTTTCTTTACAAAGCAGGGCCGACGGTTGGGATGCCCGTTAGTCCTGAGGGATCGTTTTTAGGCGCTTTCGGATAGCCGCGAGAAGGGCATATTAGCTTCATCATCCGCTCGTGTGGCCGCGTGTATCTGCGCGGCTCCAACTGGGCGGATTTCAGTGAAATTTGAAAGTTTTAAGAAAATTTGTCGATAAAACCCAAATTTTATTAAAGTCGGACAAAAGTATCGGGCCCTTGCATTCGGACCTAAGTGCGTTGCGTTATTGTTGGCTGGCGACGTTAAATCGCCATAAAATCGTTCTCTTGGAGTGAAATGGTATCAGGCTGTGAGGTTAACGGAAACACTTTAGAACGCGCGACAATATTACGTTGTACGTCCATTGCCTTGTATTCTTGGAAGTTATATCCCGATATCTGCCTGCAGAGTTTTAAACGTGATGACAGTGTTTGAACACGAAAAACAATGTTATTGGAAGGGTGTGATGAAAAGGTGACTTCGTTATCTGCTGGCGCTCATATTGGGTATTGTTTACGTGCTGAAATTTTCTAATCTAATCTTACGTGTATATAGTTTAATGTAAGCAGAATCCAAAAATGCTGCAGATAAGAGTTGTGTACTGTATCGAGTGTAAAGATTACAGTCTTCGTGGTATAACACTACTGTCTTTTTAGAAAGGTACCAGTGATTTGGGGAATTCAATGTGTACATCTTTGGGTATAAGAGTACAGATAAACTATGGTACAGATATAAGGAAAAGCGAGAAGGAAACAGGGCTGCGAGTGAACCAGTGGGAGAGGTTGGCTTACTGTTCTTTCGTGAAGACGGAAGCGACAAGCTCTTCCGAATCGTGGGTGCATTTCTTCCAGACTGCACGGCGTTCCATCCCAAATGACATTTGTATCAGTGTATAACGCCACGAGAACCCCACGCCTCGTACTGAGGCACACGTCATGACAGCCGTCGGTGACTACCGAAGCACGGAATGACCAGGGTAATTGTTCCTGCCCACTACGTCTAGAACTGTGACCCGTCCAACCACGTCGGTAGTTACAGAGGGGTCTTTTCCTGTAGGATCTAGGCCTAGATTACGGGATGTGTAGTCGACCATCTCGGTGTACCAAGAAGTTAGGACGGACTCCACAGCTCAGGCGGTGTAGGCCTTGGGCTGGGCGACCGGCGAATACCGGCAGGAGTAAGGACCTTTTTTCTTCTCCAAACCGTGCACTGTGACTCGGGGGCTGTCCCAGCCTCTTATCTAATTGGTAAAAGGTAAAGTTCGCCCTAGAACAGGCCACGAATGCCCAAAGGGGGAGTAGAGATATAGCTCTGCTCTTTCCTTAACCTCGGCGCTAGGTGAGGGTGGGTGGTCAACGCCACGCCCTGGCTGCTGTACCCCTGAGAAAGACCCGGTAGCAATTGTGTAGGAGGATGGTTGGACCCCAGGGCCGGTCTGGACTGGTGCGGAAAATTTAACCACCGGGATTCGATCCCCGGACCATCCAGTCCGTAGCGAGTCGCTATACAGACTACGCCATCCCGGCCCATCCTTATGTAATTGGTGCCGGGATATTTTTTCTTCTCTACAACGTGCGTACTGGCTCGGGTGTCCACCGAGCCTCTTACCTAATATGTACCGGGAGCTCTTTTCCCGGGGGTAACGCAGCTGAGGCGTGAAGCTGACCCCACCCAGCTGTTTTCCGTAGCTTTCTGGCCGGCTGTGGGACCCACACCCAGCCTCCTGTCTTGTGGGTACTACGGTAAATACATGGATTACTTCACCTGCTTCCCCTTGTTCGTGATGCGATGCTAGGCCCAGTACGAAGTTCGCCAGGGCCGTTCATTCTGTCCGCAGTGACATGCAAGTTTAGAGAACGTGTTTCAGCACTACACCTGGTAGAGCCAGGATAGAACGCCGAAGTAATTTTGAAAACTTTCGAGTTACTGATTTATGGAGACACGCATAACGCTATTGATGCGTTCTGTAGAGATGTGCCAAAAATAGCGACAGTCTACCCTAAGTAGTGAACTGCACGTTGCAATAACTGTTCCTATTATCAGTATATTTTTATTGTACATGAAGTATAGAAAGTACACAGGTAAAATATACGTATAATTGTACGTAGAATTATTCATTCCTCTTCCTGTATGTTGAATTGCTTGTTGCCCGCATGCATTCGAAAATTGTTTTGCCGAAGTTGCTCCCAACACACGGACGTTTGAGCGGGCCTCACATAAGCTTTACTTCTGTCCCACTTTCCTGTGTTGTGTGTTCGTGGTTACGGTTTGGCGCAAGATAACCTGGAATTTTATAAAGTTGGTTTTAGGGTTAAGAATGCAACTAGACGCTTTATTCATCCGAAACGCTGAAACTGTATGTACGTTACCACGTGTTGTTAACATGAAGAATGCCTACAGTTTGTCTAGAGTGCATTTTTCTCATTAACCAGCGTTAATTTTCCAAAACAACTTTAACCAGCTTTAACCAGCTGACCTTTGTTAGGCAGACGTAGTGTATTATGAATAGTGGCGTAGTCAGATTTTTGGAGCAGTGGCGTAGCTAGGTGTTTTAGCGTCCGCGGCGAGAAACCACGATGGCCGCCTATTTACAGACATTATAAACTTTAAAACG
>Ga0123357_10003812_pt1 | contig 17447 bp, 17 predicted proteins | sample TergutEmb28metaG_FD_89873 | JGI IMG/M metagenome (GOLD analysis project Ga0123357, IMG submission 89873) | Embiratermes neotenicus P4 segment gut microbial communities from Petit-Saut dam, French Guiana - Emb289 P4 | ecosystem: Host-associated > Arthropoda: Insects > Digestive system > Gut ... | reverse complement strand
CCCAAATCCTCTAATCTCATTTCATTGTCAAGATTTATTCCTATAGTAATGCTTTTAATATTTTTTATATTTGAACTTAATTCAGCTATATCTTTCCGGAGCTTCTTAAATTCTTCGCTTTCGTAAATATTAATTATATAATCTGTAAATCCGGTTATACCTTTTGATTTAACCTTGTCTTTAACTTTTGTCAGCCTGTCATATAACTTAATTATGCAGTCAATATACAATTCGAGTTTAATGATATAATAAAAATACTGTAAAAAATTGTAATCTTCTTCTTTATTTATATCTTTTTCTCTTGAAATATCTGCTATTTCGCATAGAACAGGCAAAATTTCGACAAACAACTTATAAATATCGCTGACGTTCAGCAAATCGTCAAAAATATCCAAACGGTGATTGATTGTGTCAATATCTGTGGAAAAATAATCCATTATGTTGTATGAAATCATTTTGCCGGACATCTGTACTGGTTTTATATGAAGAATCTGGTCCATTTCAAGCTCTTTGAAGGCGTTTATACAAGAATTATTCGGCGGATTGTTTCCGGGTTTATCAATAATATTAACTATACTGATTTTTTCCATAATATGACATCAGCCTCTTTTCTATATCAATTTACTAATCTTACGTTTATTTCTGCGCCTGAAATCTCTGACTAAACTGTAATAATAAATAGAATTTGAAATAAACTTACCCATATTGACGACTGTGACAGCTATAATACCGCCAAACGCAGTAAATCCGCTGCCTATTATTATTCCGAAGATAAAATTCCCTGTTTCTACCATTACCAATAATAATCCAACACCCATAAGAAACCCGAATATAAATATGCTTCCCGCAATAATCCACATGATAATATTCACAGTTAAACCAATCCAGTCGCGTTTAGGTCGGTGAATTTGATTCAGGTATTCTCCCACTTCCATAGGGTTGCCCATCTGCTCCACTGCTTTTTCTTCGGCTGTATTGTCGTCCATACCGTTTTTTATATACGTCGATTTCTGGTCTTCTATATGTGTTAAAAGTTCGTCGATTATTGAGCCGAGCACATCTTTTGTTTTAATCTGTTTGCATACAGTTAATATAAACTGTTCAGTCGGTTCAGACTGTGACATATTGTATACCTCCCATAACCAAATTTACTGCGGAAGAATAGATTTCCCATTCTTCCCTTTTATCTTTCAAAAATTTGCCGCCCGCTTTTGTTATTTTATAATATTTTCTCGGACGGGCGTTTTCTTCCTCGGCGTCGTAGGATTCCACCATGCCTTTCTGTTCCAGTCCGTGCAACAAAGGATATAGCGTGCCTGCTTTCAGCGCAAACACATTGTTTGACTGTTTATCCAAAATTTCAATCATCTGGTAGCCATACATATCTTTGTATTCTAACAGCCGCAAAATCAGCATAGCCGTACTGCCCGAAAGCAGGCTTTTATCAATTTTATTTTTTTTAATTTTCAAAAGAACCCCTCCTAATATATAGATAATCTATATATATTATAGATAGATTATCTATATATGTCAAGGGGTTTTTAAAATTTTCAATTTTTTATTTCACAACCTGTTCCAAAACCATTGACAGTCCGTAATAATTCTGGGAATCGTTGTTGTCGTATTTTATATCTACGACTATATTGCCTTTTTTGTCTATAACGCCGACTTTATCCGCAAGTCTTACGATCGCAAGATTTGATTCAAAATCCGATATTGCGTAGTACTGCGGATTTATTATATATCTGCCTTTTTTGTCTATAACACCCCACTTATCGCCGACAGAAACCGGCGCTATTCCGCCTTTGAAGTTCCGGTAATTTGAAAACTGCGCGCTTATCACTGTCTTTCCAGTTTTGTCTATGACCGAATATAAACCGTTTCCGTTTGTATCAGAATTAAGGACAAAGACCAATCCTTCGGAAAAATTCGAGCCGTCTGAACAGGACGTCTTGATTTTTAAATTATTTTTACCGTCTATATAACCGTAGCCGCTCATTCCGTCTTTGAATACTTTAGCCAAATTTTCAGAAAAATCGCCTGCGTTAGTATAACTGAACGGAATGACCGTTTTGCCTTTTTTATTTATAAATCCGTACAATCCGTCTTTTTTTGCCAATAAAAGCGAATTTTGAAACGATTTCGAAATTTCGCTGTACTGTATATCTGCAATGAGTTTCCCGTTTTTATCTATCAAGCCCCAAAAGCCGTTTTTGTATACGGCGGCGACCCCGTCAAAAAAATTTGAAACAGTTTCGTACTGCGGGTTTATTCTTATCGAGCCTTTTTTGTCGATATATCCCCAATATCCCCCGGTTTTTACAGCCGCAAGACCTCCGCTGAAATTATACGCGTCGTCAAACTGCGGGGATATGACGAAATCGCCTTTTGTATTTATATATCCATAACGTCCGTTAGATAAAACAGCAGATAATCCTTCTGAAAAAGCGCGGGCGGAATCATATGTTATTTTTATTTTCTGGGTTCCGTTTTTGTCGACAAAACCGTACTTCCCGTTTAAACATACAACGGCCAAACTATCTGAAAAAGAATATATCCTTTCATCGTATATCGCAGGAATTATAACTTTCCCGGATTTATCCATATAACCGAATTTGCTGTTCTCCATAAACGAGAATCCTACGAGTTTATATCCGGCTTTCCCTCCGAACAATCCGGACAAATTACCGACAAGTATAAATACGCATATTACAAACAAGAGCAGATATAATACATTAGTAAAATATTTAAAACGTTTGACGCGTTTTGGGGGATTATGTTTTTGCTGAATCTGGTGATTTGCCTGAGTTTGCTGATGAATGACTTGGGATTTTGCCGCTTCATCCGTCTTACTTTTTACTTTCCTGTTATTATTTGTGTTCTTTTGCTTATTGTGTATAACGTTCAAAATAAAATATCACCCGCTCCTGGTTTGTTTAATAAATTTGTTTCAACTATATTATTTTAATTTATCTATAATATTTTGTCAAGTGAATTTGATTTTTTTTCATAAATTTATATTATAATAAAATAAAATATATAAAAATCGGTGATTTAATTTTATGGATTATACTAAAAATTTTAAAGCGAAAAATATCATTGTCAGGGTTATATCTTTCATTATATATTTTTTTGTTTCCGGATTTATGGGGAAACTGTGCGCTATTATAATGGAACCCGCTTTTACGCTTATATTAAAACTGTCAAAAGTAAATAATTATCAGAAAATAGAAAATATAACTTTATATATAGTCAGTATAGTTGTAATGTTTGCCGCAGTGTCTTTTTTCTCGAGGCGCGAGGGATACAACGATACAGAGCTTTTAAGATTTAATTTTGGAAAGACAGTAATATCTTATCTTTCAGCCGGAATTATTTTTTGTTTTCTTGCGATTATCGCAGTCATTTTCAACGGCGATTATAACTTTTTAACAATTATAAGAGAATATTTTCTGACGCCTTATTTTTTTCCGGAAGATATAAATAAATTGATAAGCGATATTATTTATTTCCCGGACAATTCAATTTTATATAATATATTCGAGAAAATAAAGTATTTTCTTCTGTTAAAATGGACTTCGCTTTGTTTAACCGTATCTGTAAATATTTTATTTACCGTAATTTTTTACGGCAAAGGAAGAAATCGATGGACAGAAAAGAAAAACAGGAGGATACTGCATTTAAAAGAAATAGAAAAATCAAAAAAATCCCGAAAATAAATTGCGCTCCTCGCCGTGTAAATACATGTAAAAATACTTGACAACAATTTTTTTTTGTGATATGCTTAGAATAATAATATTTATCTATTCAAAAGGGGTGTGTTTTATGTTTAATATGAACACAAGTTTTTTTGAGTCCACTGCCGTCTGGTGCGTACTGGCAATAGCGGTGCTGGGCTTGGCTTACGCGTTCTTTCTTCGCGTACAGGTGATGAAAATGGACAAAGGCACGACAAAAATGCAGGAAGTATGGACGGCGATCCGTCAGGGGGCAAACGCCTATCTCCGCAGACAGCTTAAAACAATCGTCCCGTTAATCGCAGTGTTCACAGTAATATTGTTTTTTTCCGTATATATAGTTCCCCCAAGCAAGTGGGCGATAGAACGGTTTAGTTCATATTCCGACGCTCAGGTGAGGATTATTATTGGATTAGGTCGCGCCGCCGCATTTATAATGGGTTCGCTCTTTTCGCTGGTTGTCGGGCAGTTCGGTATGCGTATGGCTGTGCAGGGCAATATCCGCGTGTCATCCGCTTCGGGCAGAAGTTTCGGCGAAGCTCTTAAAATAGCATACCGCTCAGGTACAATTACTGGTATGCTGACCGATGGTTTAGGACTGTTCGGAGGCACTATAATATTTATTATATTCGGGAAAGCTGCTCCGGACGCTTTATTAGGGTTCGGCTTCGGAGGTACACTGCTCGCACTGTTTATGCGTGTGGGCGGCGGAATATATACCAAAGCGGCGGACGTCGGAGCCGACCTTGTCGGCAAAGTCGAAGCGGGAATCCCGGAGGACGATCCCCGCAATGCGGCGGTTATAGCCGATCTGGTGGGTGACAATGTCGGGGACTGCGCCGGTATGGCGGCTGATATTTTTGAGTCATACGAGGTTACTATGGTTTCCGGGCTGATACTTGGGCTCAGTCTCGTATATCTTACCGGCGACCTGAAATGGATTATTTTCCCGATAATAGTGCGCGGCATCGGAGTTCTCTCATCTATTATAGGCACATATTTAGTGCGCGGCAAGAATAATACCGAGGCTATGAACGCCATGAAATCCATAAATAAAGGATTTTATACTTCGGCGGCTATATGCGCCGTGAGCTTTGCCCTGCTGGCGAATTTCTATATGCACGAGTGGCGCGCTTTCCTGTCAGTCGGAATAGGTATTGTTTTGGCTATCGCAATCGACGAAGTCACAAAGTATTTTACCGATACGCACTACAGTCCGGTTAAAAGAATAGCCAAGGCATCCAAGACAGGTTCGGCAACGCTGCTGCTAAGGGGGCTCTCCGTCGGCTTCGAGGTCGCCGTATGGCAGGTTTTGATTATTGTCTGCGCCATTATCGCAACTATTTTAATTTATAACGGACAAGGCACGATTTATATACTGTACGGCATTGCCATGACAGGTATCGGCATGCTTACGCTGACCGGAAATAACGTTGCGATGGATTCTTTCGGACCTATCGCCGACAACGCAAACGGAATCGGCGAAATGTGCGGTCTGGATTCGGAATCGCGCAAAGTTATGGACCATCTTGACGCTGTGGGCAATACCACCAAAGCAATCACAAAAGGAGTCGCTATCGGTTCCGCCGTTATCGCCGCAGTTTCGCTGTTCGGCTCGTTTATAACGGATATTTCTACGGTGCAATCCCAAATGGGGCTTCCGGACGCGCAGCAGTTCATCAATATCGGCATCCGTATTTCCGAACCTATGGTATTTGCCGGAGCGTTAATCGGCGCGGCTGTTCCGTGGCTGTTCTCGTCGTTAATTATCAACGCGGTTACGCGGGCGGCGGCGCAGATTGTCAATATTGTCCGCAAACAGTTTAAAATACCCGGTCTGATGGAAGGTACGGTTAAACCGGATTACGCCGAAGCAGTCGGAATATGCACGGTTTCGGCTCAGAAAGAACTTATACCGCTCGCCCTTATTTCTATTCTGACGCCTATCGCCGTAGGCATATTCTTAGGCGTCGAGGCTTTAGGCGGCGCGTTGTGCGGAGTAATCCTTTCCGGTCAGCTTTTGGCGATATTTATGTCCAATTCAGGAGGCGCGTGGGATAATGCCAAGAAAAGCATTGAGGACGGCGCTTACGGAGGAAAAGGCTCGGAAGCGCATAAAGCCGCCGTTGTCGGCGATACCGTCGGCGACCCGCTGAAAGATACCGCGGGTCCCGCCTTGAACCCGATGATTAAAGTCATCAATTTGGTATCGCTGCTTGCCGCTCCGGTATTGATTCAATATCAGCGAACTCAGATAGGTATGATATTAGTGGGTTCAGTGTGCGTATTGCTGATAGTCGGCTCTATCATTTATTCCAAAAAAGGCGGATTTAAAAAGAAATCTGCTGACGAAGATGATATTATCTAATTTCATATCCCCGGACTTTTAATTCAGCGTTCAAAAGTCCGGGGTGATTTTTAAAATCGAAAGGGGAATTGATTTTACATGAAAACCGTAAAAGCAAAGAAAAAAACGTTGGCGGCACTTCTCATATTGATATTGCTTTTTATCGCCGCCTGCAGTCCGAATACGCAGACAAATAATTCGGGCGGCGGCAATAGCGCTACAGGAAACGCCGCAGACAACGGCGGGATAAGCGCGGAATCGACAATCGAGGCTGAAAGCTACGACTATCCTGCATTAGACTGCGGAGGACGCGATTTTACTTTCCTTAACCCGATACAGGATTGGGGATTTTACACTAACATAGTTTTGGAATCCCAAACCGGGGAAGTTCTCGACGACGCAGTTTATGCAAGAAACCAGACTGTCGAAGATAAATTCAACATGAACCTGAAAGAAATCAATTTCGATATAGGCGTAATAGAGCAGAAAATAAAGACGACTGTTCTTGCCGGCGACAGCGCATACGACATAATGTACTGCCCCGCTTACAATAACGCCTCGATAGGCGCGCTTATCACCCAAAATCTGTTTTACAACCTTAAAGATATTCCGGAACTTCAGCTTGACAAGCCCTGGTGGAATCAGGATGTGCAGGAAGAATGTTCCATAGGAGCCGGGAACAAATCTTATTTCGCAGTATGCGACGTCAATATCATGGATTTGCAGGTGCCGTGGTGCGTTTATTTCAACGAAGATATGATGGGCAAATTAGGTCTCGACCTTCCCTACTCGCTCGTGAAAGACGGCAAATGGACTTACGACAGGCTCGCCGAGTACGCAAAAGCCGGAGCACAACTTAACGGAGCAACGACTTTCGACTGGGATCACAGCAATGCGGCAGTTTACGGTCTGACCGCATGGGAGCATGGCATGGGCGCGCTGCTCGCCGCTTCCGGCGAACGCTACGTTTCAAAAGACCAAGACGGGAATCCTTATTTTACCGCTGACACAGAACGATTCCTCAATGCGTGCGATAAAATTTCACAGATGACAGGTCAGAAAGGAGTTTATCTGAGCGCGAACGACTGGCCTAACGAATTCAACTATCAATATATTTTCAGAGACGGAAAAGCCATGTTAATGATCGGAGAACTCAAAGCCGCAGATTCTCTGCGCGATGTAGACAGCACCTGGGGAATACTGCCCCTGCCTAAATACGACGAAACTCAAAGCCGCTATTATTCGCCGGTGACAATTCAGATGCCGGTTCTGACTGTTCCCATCACAAATTCTGATACGCACACGGCAGGCGTAATTTTAGACGCTATGGCTTATTTGAGCAGTAAAGACGTGACCCCTGTATTCTTCGACGTCACAATGTCGCAAAAGCGGCTTAGAGACGACGAATCTATAGAAATGCTGCAAATAATAAAAGATTCCGTCATATATGATTTGGGAATGGCTTACGGCTGGAGCACAAATTTATATTTGGCAATACGGACAAGCCTTGATACCGGTAAAAACGACGCCGCGACGATTATCGACAAAAACAAAGACAAAATAAATACGGATATGGCAAAAACAATGGCGCTGATGAATTGACGCACAGAGTCTTAAAAATTCACATAAAATTAATAATATACTATCATAATAGTCATTGACAAATCGTGACTACTGTGATAGTATATTATTATACTATTGCAATAGTCACAATATTGTTAAACTTGCGGAGGGGGAAATATTTTATATATGGAAATAAAAATATTTGATTCAGAATTAAAGGTCATGGAAATTATATGGGACAAAGGCGATTTGACTGCGGGAGAAATTGCCAAAATCCTGAAAGAACAAGTCGGCTGGAATCGCAATACCACCTACACAGTCATAAAGAAACTGATTGAAAAAAATGCGGTTGAACGCCTCGAGCCCGGTTTTAATTGCAGAGCTCTTATCACCAAAGAGGAAGTGCGCCAATATGAAGCGGACGAATTAATCGGCAAACTTTTCGGCGGGTCTGCGGACGTGTTTTTATCAGCGTTTCTGAACGGTAAAAATCTGTCTGAAAAAGAAATAGCGCGATTAAAACAGATTATTGAAAAATTTTAAAATATAAAGCGAGGTGTAAAATTTATGAATATACTGCAAATGAGCATATCAACCGGGCTGATTGCGGTTGCAATCGTAATCGTCAGGGCGGTCGCCCTGAACAAACTGCCAAAGACGATGTTTCTCGTTTTATGGGGAGTTGTAGTTCTGCGCCTGCTTATACCTGTTTCTGTCTCTATACCGTCAAAATTCGGCGTGTATGATATCGCCGGCGAAATTGCGCAAATGGTCGTGCCTGACAATACTGCGGCTAATACCCAAAATATTAACGACATTATCATTCCGACGGAAAACATATCTGCGCCGGCTGCCGCCGATACAAACGGGATATCAAATGATAGTATAGATTCAACCGAACAAATTACGCCAATTGCTGAAAAACAAACTTTCAACGTTTCCGATATATGTAATACGCGCAACGCGATAATCGTCTGGATTATCGGAATGATTGCGATGTTTGGCTATTTCGCGGTCGTATACTTCAAAAACTACAGAGAACTGCGTTTTTCACTGCCTGTAGTTCAAAATAAATTTACAGACAAATTGCCCTATGTCAAAAACATTAAAATATTGCAGTCGGACAAACTTACGAGTCCTGTCACCGCGGGAATAATAAAACCGCGCATAATCCTGCCGAAATCTATGAACATGAATGATAAACAACTTTTACAGTACGTTTTAACGCACGAATATTATCACATCAGACGCTTTGACGGCGTTTGGAAATTGCTTCTGATTGCCGTTTTATGTATTCACTGGTTCAATCCTATGGCGTGGGTTATGTTCATATTGGCAAGCCGGGATTTGGAAATCACTTGCGACGAAATGGTTATACGCCACCTCGGAGCGGAAACAAAAAAATCCTATGCTTTTTCTATAATCAGCATAGCGGAACAGCGGGCGAAATTCGCCCCATTATACAGCGGTTTCAGCAAAAATGCCGCCGAAGAAAGGATAAAGTCTATTATGAAATATAAAAAATCATCAATATTGGCAATAATTCTGTCGGTGGTTTTGGCGGCGGGACTGACTGGCGCGCTTGCGGCGTGCACCCAAAAGGCTGGGAATAACACAAACAATGCTGTTGCAGAGAATAACAGCAATCCACAGATTATGCAAATAAAATCTTTCGACGGATATATGCTGAAAGGCAAACTTACCCTCCCGGACGGCAATGACAAAATATCTAAGTTGGTTATATTTGTAAACGGTTCGGGTCCCAATACATATGACGACCACCGTAATATTGGATCAATAGAATATAATTATTTTGATTTTTGGGCGGAACAATTTTCAACCAACGGTGTCGCGTTTTTTTCATATAATACCCGCGGCGTTGATATGGGTACTGAGCCGCCGTTGTATGCCAATGTAAACGACCAGGATTACAAGTCCTATCTGCCGTTAAATGAGGTTGAAGATATTTCTTACATGATTAAAGCAATAAAAGAAAACGACCGCTTAAAAGACTGCAAAGTATTGCTGCTGGGGTGGAGCGACGGCACGATTATTGCGCCGCTTGTCGCGCAAAAGTATCCAGATATGGTAAATGCACTATTTCTATGCGGATATGCAAACGATAACCTAAAAGATATTTTAATGTGGCAGCAAGACGGAGGCGCATCCATGGTATGGTATCGTCAAAATTTTGACACAAACGGCGATGGAAAAGTAAGCAAAGCCGAATACGGGGCAGATCCCAATAATGTTGTGACAAGCGTATTAAAAAATGCTTCGTTTGGATCTATTGATGTTAATAACGACGGTTATATAGACGAAAGTGACTTGTCCATTATTTTAAAAGATTCACGCGAAGCAATCTTTAATGCTATAGATAAGAAAGATAACGAGTGGCTTAAAAAATATTATCCTGTACAACTGACTTCTGGCTGGTTCCTACAGCATTTTGGCTTGAAAAGTAATATGGATTTGTTGCCTTCCCTGAATTTGCCGATTTATATTTTCCATGGAACTTTAGACCAAAGCTGTGATGTAAACGGCGTATATGCGATAAGAGATAAATTTGCGGAATTAAATAAAAACAACTTAACAGTCAATGTGTTTGAAGGTTATAATCATGATTTGAATTATACGGATATTATATTAAAAGACGAAATCCCTGCCGGTATTCAGACATTGATTGATACAGTTGTTAAATTTTAATATACAGGCGGGAAAATCCCGCCTGTACGCGCGTTATTTCAATTCAATCATCTTTTTTATAACAACCGGATTCACAGGTTTTGAAACTTCTCCATATGCATTCGCTGTTACTTTTACTTTTGCTAAATTATCGATTACATCAGTTCCATCTATTACTTTTCCGAACGCTGCATACAGACCGTCCAAATCGGCTGGGTCGTCTGCAAACATGATAAAAAATTGACTGCTTGCCGAATTATAACCTACTGTCGGGTCACCTGAAGCGCTTGTATCACTTCTTGCCATAGACACAACGTATTTTGTATGACTCAGCGTATTTTGCGTAAAACCGTTAGCGGAAAATTCGCCGGTAATTTTCTGATCGCTCCCGCCCGAGCCGTCGCCGTTCGGGTCTCCTCCCTGAGCCATAAATCCGGCCACAATACGGTGGAATGTCAGCCCGTCGTAAAATCCGTCATTTACTAACTTAAGAAAGTTTTCAACAGTATTTGGCGCGTATTCGGGATATAATTCTATTACAAACGAGCCGCCGTTGTCCATTTGCACCCGGACCTGCGGATCGTCAGGATTATCAGCGCTTCCGATTTTTGCGTTTGATTCGTTTGATCCCCCGCACGACTGCATAAATATCAATGATACCGAGAATATAAGCATAAATGCTATAAAAATAAATGATTTCTTTTTTTGCCCCATATATTTAAAAATTCCTCCCTTAAATTATTATATACGTTTTTCTATTTTTTCTTTTTCTTTGGCATATTTAGGATTGCCCAAAAGAGCAAACATATTTTTTTTGTATGCTTCAACTCCCGGCTGATCAAACGGGTTAACATCCAGTATATATCCCGAAACGGCGCATGCAAGTTCAAAAAAATATACAATTTCGCCGAATGTCTTTTCGTTTCTTTTGGCTATGTCTATTATAATATTCGGCGTGCCGCCGTCTGTATGCGCGATAACCGTTCCCAACATCGCCTTATGATTTACTTCGTCAAACGACATTCCGTCCACATAATCCATGCCGTCGATTTTTTCATTGTCTTTTGGTATTATTACTCTATTCTGCGGTTCTTTTATATTTATAACAGTCTCGAACATATCTCTTGAACCGTCCTGAATAAACTGCCCGAGGCTGTGCAAATCCGTCGAGAATATAACTGACGACGGGAATATGCCTTTTTTATCTTTGCCCTCGCTTTCGCCGAATAACTGCTTCCACCATTCGTTCATCATTGCGCACGCCGGCTCGTATGATACTAAAATCTCGACGATTTTGCCTTTTTCATACAGTATATTTCTCAGAACGGCATATTTTATACAGTCGTTTTCTTTATTGAAATTCAGATATTTTTTGCGGGATTCAGCCGCCCCCGACATAATCGCGTCAATATCCGCTCCGCAGATTGCTATAGGCAGAAGCCCGACTGCTGTCAACACGGAGTATCTGCCGCCGATGTCATCCGGAACGATAAAAGTCTCGTAGCCTTTCAAAACGGCAAGAGCTTTCAATTTGCTTTTATCGCCGTTTTTGTCTGTAATGACGAAAATTCTGTCTTTTGCGTTTACGCCGTGTTTTTTCTCCAGAATTCCCCTTAAAATTCTGAACGCAATCGCGGGCTCCGTAGTCGTGCCAGATTTCGAAATTACTATAACGCTGAAATCCTGATTTTCGCAGATTGACAGCACATCCGTCAGATTGTCGGAACTTATAGAATTTCCCAAGTAATAAATATCAGGCGTATCTTTTTTCAGATTATTGTACAGGGGCGACTTTATAAATTCTATAGCCGCTCTTGCTCCCAAGTATGACCCGCCAATACCGACTACAATGACCGCTTTTGAATTTTTTTTGATTTTTTCCGCCGCGATTTTTATCCTCGCAAACTCGTCTTTATCGTAATTTTCAGGCAAATCGACCCAGCCGAGAAAAGTGTTCCCCTCCCCTGTCCTGTTGATTATTTTATCATATGCAGACTTTGCTTTATTCCATATTTCAGCCGAATTACATTCCTGTTCGGTTATAAAATCTTTTAAATACTTGTCAGTCAATTTTATTGACATATATTATTTCTCCTTTTCCCTGATTCTTTGTTTTATACATTATACACCAAAAATATACATAAGTCAACAAAAAATTTTTTTTATTGTACTTTTAATCAAAACATGATATAATATATGCAGATTTTTTATTTAAATATAAGGAGAATATAAACAATGATACGTAAATTGGATAATATACCTGTAACAGTCACCGTCGAACAGGCTCTTAATCGCTTGAAAATAGAAGACGGCGAGGATATCGCAATGGTTTCTGAACTTTTTAAAACGGCAAAACAAATCGCAGTTCCCAAAGCTTTATATCTCGAAGCCTATGTGGAAGAAATATCCGGACGAAATGTCCGCATAAACGGCTGTAATTTTGAGAGCGACGTATTGGCGATGAATCTGAAAAATGTGCACAGGGTATTCGCGTATGTATGCACCTGCGGAACGGAAGTTGACGACTGGTCGCATAACGAAAAAGATTATGTCGTATCTTTATGGCTCGATATGATTAAAGAAATGTTTTTACGCGACGCTATTAATTTCTTGTGGGATTACATAAAAAACGCCTATCAGTTCGCAAAACTTTCGGCAATAAATCCCGGTTCGGGAAATGTCGATAACTGGCATATTTCACAACAGAAACAATTATTCGCCATGATTGGCAATGTTAAAGAAGAAATCGGCGTCATTTTGACAGGTTCGTTTTTGATGTTGCCAACAAAATCAACATCGGGTTTGCTTTTCCCGTCGGAAACGGAGTTTGTAAACTGCGCGTTGTGCAGTCGCGAAAACTGTCCCGGACGCCGCGCCGAATTCGACCGCGAACTTTATAACAGGACGTTTAAATAATTGGTTAATATATTTTTTTGCATATAAATGCAACCGGTGCAAAGAAATATGGTTCATAATCGTTTATAATAACTACAGACGGAGGGAATCGCATGGATTGGGTAAAACGCATGAATGACATCGTGGAATATATTGAAACTCATTTGGACGGCGAAATTGATTATAATAATTTCGGAAAAATGCTCTGCTGTTCGACGTATGAGTTTTCGCGTATATTTTCATTCGTATCGGGAATGTCTGTTTCGGAATATATCAGGCGCAGGAGGCTGTCGCAAGCCGCGTTAGACATTCAGTGCGGCGATGAAAAAATCATTGATATAGCTCTGAAATACGGATACGAATCGCAGGCGGCGTTCAACCGCGCATTCAAAGAAATGCACGGTCAGAAACCGTTGTCTGCGCGTAAAAATAGCGTGTCTTTAAAAATCTATCCTAAGATTTCTTTCGCACTTATTATAAAAGGAGTAAACGAAATGAATTTCAGAATCGAAAAGAAAGACAGTTTTCAAATCATGGGATTGTCAGGATATGTCGGGGAATGCATTGAAGTTAAACCAGGCGTATGGTCGGACACCTTATGGAATGAGTTTTTAAATGACTATAACCCACCCGCATTTATGGAACAATGGCGACAGCTATTACACAGCGCCAATGTGGCAGGTTGGCGCGTATGATTTCAAATCTGTGAACGGCAGAACAAAAGCAATCATCGGAGCAGAATACAAAAACAGAAAGCCTGATGGTGTAAATTTAGCTATTGAAACAATACCCGCCGCGACATGGGCTGTATTTTCTTTCAATGGGTCAACAGGGAGCGAAAAATACGGTGAAGCATATACAAGAATACTGACTGAATGGTTTCCGGCAAGTCAGTACAAGCGTGACGAATCAGTGCCAAATCTTGATGTATATCCGCCCGGCAAAATAGATTCAAATTATATTTGGGAAATATGGATACCTGTTGTCGAAAAAACAATATAAAAAAGCGCGAAGGGCGGATTTTTCCGCCCTTATATTTTTTATTCTTCTGTCTGCCATTTGCGTTTCGCTTCCTCGCACTGACGGATAGGCACGCAAATATCTATCTGGTATTTCCCGCCGAAATACCAGCCGTGGTCCCTTTGGTCGTGATATTCAAAGTCATGCCGCGTTTCGTCATATTCAAATTCCGACTGCGGCAGCCAATTATGGAAGATTTCGTTCCATGTGTCCTGCGCGGCTTTTATATACGAACATTCAGAGGGCGGAGTTGAGAAAACAGCGTATAACCCGCCGGTTATATCAACGCGCTTCATATCGGGCTGTATATTTTTAAGGTCGTCAGGATTGTCGATGCCTCTGCCTAACATATAGGTAAATTCCCCCGTGCCTTCGTCCACATCATAGCACATGCTGATTTCGCAGTGTTTCGATTTCGGAAACGCGTCATACAGTTTTGTCAATATAGTGCCGTAATCCAGATTAATCGTATTCCAGAACGTAGGTGCGTCAGAGGTGTTTTTCATGTTTTCCCGTGTATGGCGGCTTGGATAGCCGACAACTGAAAACGGCGTAAATTCAATAATATGAGGAGTCATTAATAAAGTTCCTTTCCTAAATTTTGTTTGTAATGTTTTAATATTTACCGTACTCAGAGAATTATTGCTGACGTGTAAAATATATACCGACGGCGGAGAGCCAAAATATTTTTTAAACGCTTTTGTAAAACCTCCGTGCGTCTCAAAACCGTATTTAACTGCCGTGTCTAAAATTTTCCCGCCTTTGTAAATATCGCATAAAGCAAACTGCAATTTCCTCCATGTGATATAAGCGATTAATGATATTCCAACGGTTTCTGAAAATATCCGACTGAAATGAAACGCGGAATATCCGGATTTTTCCGCTATTAATTCAACGTTTATATTTTCAATTATATTGTCTTCAATATAATTAAGTATGGTTTCAATAATTTCACTCTGCAATAAAATCATTCCTTTCGCCGTATTTTTCTACGGTGATTTTATTATAACAAAAATAAAAAGACTGCGCTGTTCCTATCTTGCTGTTTATGCTATTTTATAATAAAATTTTTAAGAATATATAAACAAACAAAAGGACGGAAGTCCCGCCCTTTTAATCAATATACGAATAAATACAAACAAAATATCGAAATCTAATCCATCATAAAATACTTTTTCGCCATTTTGCCGAATATACCCCAGAAACTTATTCTCTTCACAGATTCCGACGCCGTTATATCCACTGATTTTACAATTTTTCCGTCGAGCGTATAATTTATAACGCCGATTTTCTGTCCTTTTTCTATGGGAGCCGCCAGAGTCTCAGCCATTTCAACCTGTTTTTGTACGCTTTTTTCCTTGCCTTTGGCTATCAAAAACGAAGAGGTATCGTTCGTGGGCTGTACAGTTTCGAATACTCCGCCGGTGATTCTGACTGGGGCAAGTTCTTCCTGCGGCGTTTTATAAACAGCGTATGTCGCAAACCCGTAATCCAGAAGTTTTTTCGCTCCGGCAAATCTGTCGTCCGAAGTCGGAGCCGCCATTATTACTGCGATTAGCTGCATATTGTTTCTCATAGCCGACGCTGAGAGACAATATTTCGCAAGACCTGTCGAGCCTGTTTTCAAACCGTTTGCGCCGGGATAAAATCTTATCAGCTTATTTGTGTTCGATATCCCGAATTGCCCGTCTCTCAGTGTATCCATCCATATCGTCGTATAATCAAAAATTTTCTTGTGTTTTAAAAGTTCTCTCGACATTATGGCAATATCGCGCGCGGTTGTGACATGACCGTCTGCGTCAAGCCCTGTGGCGTTTTTAAACGTCGTGTTTGTCATCCCGAGTTCTTTCGCCCTTTCGTTCATACGGGCGACAAACGCGTCCACGCTTCCCGCAATATGTTCCGCCACCGCGACAGTCGCGTCGTTTGCGGAAGCTACGACAATAGCTTTGAGCATATCGTTCAAAGTCATTTCCTCGCCCGGTTCAAGATATACCTGCGAACCGCCCATAGAACTCGCGTAATCGCTTACTGTCACTTTATCGTCGAGTGAAATCCTGCCGTCGTCCAACGCTTCCATGATTAACAGCAAGCTCATGACTTTTGTCACGGACGCGGGAGGGAAAATCCCGTCGGCATTCTGTTCGTATAAAACCGTTCCCGTATCCGCTTCTATCAAAATACACCCTCCGGCTTTTATTCCAAGGTCGGGCTGAGATACGGTTATCCCCTGCGAATCTTGATTTGCCTGATTATCCGCAGTATTGCTTTGCGATTTCAATTCGCCGCTATCTGCCGAAGCATCAGCGCTGTTCTGATTGTCAACGGCAATTGAATCATTCGGAGTCGGTATGTAATAAGAATCTGCCGGATCCGGCGGATTCGGATATTGCAAAACAGCAGAATTATCTGAAGTTATTTGCAAATCAGCCGCAATTACAGCATTTATATTTATGCAGGAAATAAATATTATACAGGAAATAAACAAACTCACCGTTTTTATAAATTTCGTTTTTTTCATATTTTCCATAAAAAATCATCACACTCCCGTTTAAAGAATATGACGATTTTTGAAAAATATTACAATTTTTAATTACAGATTCCGGCAATATTATTACACTTTCCACTGTTTTACATCTTCGGAAACAGCGTCGGCGGTTTTTTCGTCGTCAGATTGGATTATAAACTCTATAGGTTTTAAAAGGTCAAGCGAAAATATACCCATAAGTGAGCGGGCGTCTACCGTATATCTGCCGGATCTGAGGTCTAAGTCTATTGTGTATTTAGACAATACGTTTACAAAGTTTCTGACATCCTCTATTGTGGAAAGTTTAATTGGAAATGTTTTCATAAAATTTTTCTCCTCTCGATGTGATTTAATTAATAAAATATTTTCAGGAATATACTTCCCCATTAATATAATAATATACAAATTTGAATTTTTCTGTATTTTTTGAGTAATTTTATATAAACATTAAAATAAATGTATTTTATCGTAAGACTTACCGACGGAAATGAAGAAAAGCGCGAAAACCGCCAAATACCGTCAAAAGTGACCTTTAAAATAAAGAATGAAATGGCAAAAAATATGATAAACGATGTGTTGGAAAAGGCATATTTGAGGTAGAACGTATACTTTGTAACCGAACTTTGTGAAATATCCAGCCATTTCGTGGTTTCTTCCTATTTTTCGCCGTTTT
>Ga0123357_10003811_pt1 | contig 17454 bp, 4 predicted proteins | sample TergutEmb28metaG_FD_89873 | JGI IMG/M metagenome (GOLD analysis project Ga0123357, IMG submission 89873) | Embiratermes neotenicus P4 segment gut microbial communities from Petit-Saut dam, French Guiana - Emb289 P4 | ecosystem: Host-associated > Arthropoda: Insects > Digestive system > Gut ... | reverse complement strand
TGTGGTGATACAATAGAATAGTCGCAGGCTCCTGATGATGGATGTAATAATGTCCGAAACATGTTGAGCACAGAAGAAGTGAAATAAAACTTAATAAATTGTGACATCAAGTTGGTCTCTTATTCTTCAACTATCACAATGATGCACGGTCTAATGTACATAAGTAGTATAAGAATTAATTTCTAAATGCTGCAGGTGTATGCATGCCATCCTTGAAAACACGATATACCGCTCATACCCTTGATGACTTACCTTCTTATTTAACAAATTTAAGACTCTCTAATCCACAGCATCCACACTGCAACCACACAGGTATAAGCTATAAGAAGAAATATGGAGTTGAAATTTTACGCGGGACTAGATCTTCCAAAGAAAGTTAAAAAGGTTTTTATTCAGGAAAATCTCAAGTGATGGGGTGAATAATGTTCGACCAATTTTGATAAACCATTTATCTTGAAACAAAATATTTATGAAAAATGTGTTTTTAACATATCCCCTCCATAGCTCAAGACATGAAGTTCACCACGTTAACGGGAGTGCATTTTATGGTTGTTCCATGTAGCTTTGTTTAAAATAGTGAGTATAAGAAACCGCTACAAGTATTACGTACTTGGATTTAAAATTAGTTTCATTAACTTATAAGGTAGTTTTAACATTTGTTTCTAATAACTACATTGGATGATTATTAACCTGCTAATTTGACACGTTCATGCTGCTTAAACATTAATATATGCTAGTAAATGTTCAGTTTTTTGCATCGAAACCAACGGGGATTTTTATGTATGTAACTTGACTGTAGATCGCAGATACATACACGTAAATGTAACGTAAATAAGAACCAGAGGTGTATCCATATGTGCCACAGATATTGTATTTACCTTTCTACAGGGTGATTCTGTCGGTAGAGGCCCCAAACTATTGTCTATAAATAGTTTGGGGCCTCTAGCGACAGAATCGCCCTGTATAATGAACTGAAAATATTTGTCCATACCATTCCGAATACCTTCAAATTGTTAAATCGAACTCCGTTCCGTTGGGCGAGCCAAGGCGTCTGAATGTTTATTACTCTAAAGTTTTGGGCAAAAATATTGCGTAGCCGTGGTGTCAAAGGTACAGCTATGTTAGTAATGTTACGTACAATGTTACCACAAATTTATAGCTATGTTTAGAATGTTACTTATAGCGTGATATCAAATTTGCACCTATATTAGGAATACGTTAGACGCTATAAATAATTGTAAAACTTAAATATATTTGGCTTTTAGCAATGGCTTATAAAATAAATAAATTGTATGTAAAGATTTATATTCTACATATGAGGCAAGAAATGTCTCGGGAAACTGAGCAACTACTAATTAACTGAAGAGGATTCCGCTGCGTTTAAGTGCTTGATCATCGGTAAATCCGTATTCAATACATTTGTTGTACTTGGGGATTAAATATGAAATTATACGAAAACTTGGGTCACTATTCTTAGCTTCTTAACAACTTCACTTATCTGCCTGAAGTTGTAACCGGCGACAACAGCGTCAAACCCTAAAGATTAACCCTTTGACGCCTAACGACCACTATAGTGGTCGTACCGCACCGCTAACCTCTAAACGTTGCATTTTATATATTTATTCGACAAATACAGGTACTGAATATTTTAAACACGGTATATACTCTCCGTTTTTTCTATTTAAATGCAGTTTGTTTCATAATTCTAACATATTTGATTCCTGTTTTATTCGTATTTTATATACAGAGTGTGCTAAAATTAAAAAAAAAATAATTCCGGCGCAAAAAGGTTAAGGTGCCAAGCCTTTAGAAGCAACATGTCAGGTACATCTACAACATATGCGACATGGGTCCATAAGAACACCCTGTGGTACGAAATTCATCCCTCTTTTTTGGCGTAGTTAGTTGAAGTCCTTTCAGAAAATTCTTCTTAAGACATGTACCATATTCAGATTGGGTTCATTTGTGATAGAAAATATAATTCTTTAATATTTTGTGTAGTCTAATAATTATTTGGGAACGAAGACGTAACAGTCATATTTGTGGAGGAAGCTGGAAAATAAAAGTAATAAATCTTCTATGAAATATAATATTTATTAACCAGTCGGTAAGTTACAGAGATCAGTCAACTAGGGAATAAATGGGAATACATAAATATAGCAAAATAATAATAATAATAGTAATAATAGACAAAATTAATTAAAGAAAAACATTCTCGAATTTGTGTACGGATTATGTCTATTTCTGTGAAGATCTCGCTTTTTATTTGTCTATTGCAAGCGCTGCGGATCCTAGTGGTCCCGCGTTCTAACGCGTGGGTCTGCGGCCCCTCGCTTGCTTGGATTGTGGGTTCCAATCCCGCCGGGGGTCTCTTGTGAGCGTTGTTTGATGTCAGGTAGAAGTCTGTGCTTCGGGTTGATCACTTGTCCAAAGGAGTCCTACCGACTGCGGTGTGTCTGAGTGTGTTCGTCAAACCTCGATAATGAGGAAGCCCAGGCACACTAGGGGCTATTGCTCCTTGGAAAAAAAAAAATGTTTACAGGGTGTAGGAGTGCAAGTAACTACTTCTGTATTAGCCAGTTCCAGTGCAGTATTCCGGACTTTAAGCACAGGAATTAGTTTTGCTTTGCTGCAGGAATATACACGTTTCTTTAGGCCAGTTCATGTTCAAGATTCGAAGAATAATAATTTTATTTCGCAAATTGGTCCGAATATGATACCAATAATTTCCTTCTGTCTATCTCGTACTTCGTGATCCTGCGTTTTCTCAGCAGTGCAAACATGGCTGTAATGCGAAGTAGTGTCGCAGGAACAACAAGGCTCTAGAACGGAGGCATAGCGACGGGTTTTACTGAGGAGTAGTTACTTTAGCGCTGCAGTTTATATAGTTAGCTGTTACAGAGACATTGTTTGCTGCTGCCAGGCTATTTAAACCCAACGTGTCTAATGCTTGTTAAACCCGATATGCATTACGCCAATGACGGAAGCTGGGTTTTGTTTGAACATTAAAATAAAAATCTTTTACTGAAAAAAAAATCGTCTTCGAATGTCATAGGGTGTAATTCAGTCTTTTGCGACACGCCATTCTCTCTGTTTTACCGAGTCTAGTGAAAATTCCCAAAGGCAGCTGGAGGAAAATAAAGTGATACGTTATGGGGGAGTGTCGTTCCAAACGTCGTCATTGTACAATATTGCTATTTACCCAGGCATATCGTTCCGTATTTTAAATGACTTTTACTACTGCCGGTTCGTACTTATACAAAGTGCGTGTGATCTTTTTCAGTAAAGCGTGATAAATTCACTTTGTGAAGCGTAACGACGTCAAAAATCCTCTGGACGGTACTTTTTTGTGTTGATTTATAATGACCGCTATGTTCAGTGCTCAGTTTAGTTCAAGACTTTGTTTGTTCGAAGCGCAATAAAAAACACACTCGCTTTTTCCTTTAGTTCTTACGGCAGCCCTCCACAGACCTTATCAGTTGGGAAAAGCAAAATAGAAATGTCTGGCCAATGCCTCTCCGGCGAGTTTGTGCACCTGCAGTAAAATGTGCTGGAGTTGCGTCCTTCGTTTACTACACAATATGATATTACTTGATCACCGACATAATCACGAAGATTCTAATTACATTATGAGTTTGGGAATTTAGTGATTTCTTTTTCTATGGCTTCTTTCCGTGAGACTTGTAAGTGGTTAAAATTTTCCCTGACTGGGTTACGGGCCCAGAGCAGGTTAGCCTCTGGACCGGCACGTTTAGGGATGGCATTTCCTCCATTCCTGGTGAAACAGTTATACCGTTGTGACTCGGTCGTTATTTCCTCGTTTGTGAGAACAGGGTATACCACGAGAAGGTGAGGATGACTGCTGGGTAGGATAGGCTATAGTATTACGCATCATTTTCCCTTACACGTGAGACCGGAACGGGTCAACAAGTGGCCCAACTCCATGACAGATATATGATGATGATTTTTTTATGACGCAAGAATTTTAGTTAAATTTCCGTCTGAGAAAGATATTTTTCTTTCCTCCAAAGACTCCATACTTGCTCTGGAGTCCACACAGCCTCCTTTGTAATGGTTAGCGGAGGATCTTTTTGTCGAGTATAAGCGGCCGCAGCTTGAAACTTATCATTCACCTCGGTATAGTGCTGAGGTTAAGAATAAGTGGAACTTTACCCCTACTCTTCCTTATGTCTTAATAGAGTTTACAGGGACAAATTACTTTAACCTTGGTTAGCGCTGCACGCAGTGCGACCCAAGTCTCGCCGCTATATTAGTAACAGACTTGAAAGTTTAGAGACTAAGGTGAAGCAGTCCTTGACTGGCAAACCTATATTGCAGCAAAATAAAAAATCTGTTCTTAACCAGAAGATGTGCACGTCTTTAGAGTTCGACCCGTATGACATTTTACTTTTCCGCAACATGACGGACGGAAACAGTCAAATGAGGTAACTCTGAAAATAATCCCTTCCATACTTAGACACATTTTTGCCCCTGCGTAGAAGTCATTGATGCAATTAACTTAATGCATCATAACAAAGTATGTTACATTTTCATATTTCACAGATGGCGTTGCAGAACTTCCATCTGTCTTGTTTTTTGTTACACTTTTTTTTACTCAACTCCCGTACGGTTACAACATTTCACAAGTCGATTCCAGTCCCTGCTCGTCCTTCTTGCTTTAAATTATCACACACCCACAAATATTAACGAAAGTAGACAACAGAACAAAAACACCTAACCCTGTCCTCTTCGTACTTAATACTATTGTAATCGAAAGTTTACATTCATTACGCTTGCCACTGAATGCAAGTTTTTGCTTGTTGAACGTAAATACAATGGGACTGTTCAACAAATTAATGGTCTGAAAAATATGGACGCCCTGGAAGTTTTATAGACAATAGGGATTTAAATGGAATGGGACAATTACTTTGATAAAAAGCTAGGCTTGCCGGTGATTGATTTTAATGTCATTCTAGGCATGTATAATTATTACTACACGCTGCAGGTCACGCTGCATCCTGTAACCGCTATTGGCAATTGGTTATTTTAAAACGTTCCAATTACACACTCGAAACCTTATAGGGCCTTCCATAAAAAGGCAATTCTTCAGGCACGTACCACACTTTACGGAATATTAGTTTCCTGTACCAAGACTCATTTTAGATCTTGACGATTTGCTGACCGTGCATCTCAGTATATTTATCTCAGTAATTAACCAACTTGATGCACAAAATTTTTGTTTTACAAAAAGTTTATTTCATGCCTCTACACGTTTCGAGCACATGTGCTCATCATCAGGAGGTCAAAATTGCATTACACAGCCTCTGGTATCATCACACCTATAGGTGTGATGATACATGTAGAGGCACGAAATAAACTTATTGTAAAACAAAAATTTTGTGCATCAAGTTGGTTAATTACTGAGATAAAAAAATAATTTTAGATCGTCTCATTCTTTAGATTAAATTAATTTTTTGTTTTTTTCTCAAAATGTGAGGGTGGTGACGATAATATTTGGACCCAGAAAGGACGAACAATGTATGAGAATGTTGTAAATTGCTTCTGGTTTTTTTTTTTGCCGTTTGTTGACCCCACGAGGCATTTCGCAAACCTGCTGCTAAATGAGAAATGTGGGCAAAATTTAGTGTAAACAACATAATTTTTGAAACCACTTAGGCAGCTGTTAAGTTTAATGTCATAAACAGGAAATGACAAGAATTGGATTTTTAACAATAAAAAGACATTGTCCCGGACAGTGTACAGCAGAACAATTATAAAAAATCTCAAACGAAATTATTGTTTTATATAACCCTGCATTTTTTTTACATAGGAAGGCTTTTATCAGAGTTACCTTACCTACGTATTTTAACCAATTTCATATTGGTGTGGAGGGCAGTGCCTCTGTCTATATCACTACGCTAAAATATTCTCTAACAATAAAGAATTTAAAGTTCGTCTTTTTCAAAAAAAAATTTAATACAGTGTAAATAAAGTAACGTTTACCCTACAACAGACTGTGAAGACCCAGAGGGATATTAAAGGTATAGCTCTACTCTTTATTTAACCTCGGCAAACATAGGATGGGTGGTCGACGCCACGCCACCGTCGCTTTACCCCCGGGAAATAGAAGCGGCACCCATCATAGAGGAGAAGGATTGGGCACCAGGGCCGGTATAGACTGGTGCAGAAAATCTCGCCACTCTTTGGATTCGATCCCCGGACCTTCCAGTTATACGGGCTGCTATCAGCTATATGTTACATAGCCTTTATACAACCCCTGACAGATTTTTTAGGTGATCCTTACATATTGGTAGAACAGTAGGCCCTTAGGCCCTCAGCTTGCAGACGTTTAGTGAGCAGATCCAAGCAGAACCAGCAACGTAGCCGAATATCCTGTTGCATAGGTTTGCGGCCCAACGAATCTAATACCCTATAATTACTGTTGTCTTATTTTACTTTGCGAGGAACTAATTACTTAATTAATACTCCGTGTGTGTTACATTTCTTGGATATAACATGAAATTGTTGCACATTTGCAACGTTTAACGTCTATTTTCTTACAAAATTTCACGTAGCTCCGGTGGCTCATTCTTGCTGCCATCATTAAAAGCTAAAACAATTCGCACGGTTGCCTTTTGTGATTGTTATTCTAGGAATATATTACAGATGACGTATGTGTTCGAGAATGAACATTATGAAATTGTCTGCCTCTCGAAATTTCAGTCATAAAGAGCCGAAAGCGATTATTTGGAAGAATCATTTAATAAAGTCGCATTTTAAACAATTCTTAAGGCACCTGGATTCCGACATTACCAGTCTTTACTAATTTCTGTACGCAATCCAAGCCGATTCTGTTTTACATAGCAAGGCACAGAAGCCACGTTGCAAGCTGTGATCATCCTATGTTGACTAATTAAAATTTTACAGTTGAACTAGCGTTACATCAAACGGATTCAGTAGGTTTCAAGAGGTTTAATTTAACTGTTTAAGAGCAGTTAAAATAACTTGGCTAACCCGTGGGACTCTCGCAAGAGGTAAACCCATTACTTGGTTTTAAACCATACAAAAATGACACAAAGGAAAAATAATATTCACCATGATTCGATTTATGTCTGTCAAACTGAAATGCAACTGGGAACGTCAGATGTTCAAAAAGACCCAACTAAAGAAGACTTGATTGTGAAGGCGCTCCTATTCTCTGTAGGTACACACAATTAATTACACATTCAGTAACATGTAACAAATGTATTTTGGAATCATTCTCTCTTTGGACTTTCCTTTTTTCCACTCTTTTTGAAATAAGGCTCAAGTACAGCGTGTCGAGGACTGGTTCGGTACCCGTCTGCAGGCAAAAGAAGCAATTCTAAACTTCTGGCTCAGAAACATAGAATGCTGTATTTTTTTTTAATCTGCTGCCTTGTCTAAATTGATGGAATGTTACAATATGACCTCCTCTTAAAACACGTAGTTCTTAGCTAATGCAGAGATGGATGGAAAATGAGCAGTATAACTTGCTGATTTAAATTGTTAATTGTCTTTTAGTGAGTATATTAATTAAGAACTAGCAGTTAGGAGGATTTTTTTTATCACAGCGCAACAGCCGTAGTAGGCTAAAACCTCCTCATTATCGAGAATTCATTATCACACACTGTTAAACACATCACATTCGGTAGTACTTCTCTGAACGGGTGAAAAGCCCGACGCAGAGATCTCTACCTGACAACACGCAACACTCACAAAAGATAGAAAACCGTGACCCTGGAGTGATTCGAACCCACAATCCCAGAAAGCCAGCGGCCGCAGACCCACGCCTTGGACCGCGCGGCCAATGGGATCGGCTAAGAAGGGTATAATATTGTAATAATTTATTGGTACAAAGTGTCTTTCCACATAGGATCAGATATTTAAATGTTACACTTTGTCGTTAGCCAGAGGAGAGGGACATATATTTTTCCCCAAAACATTGTGTTTTAATGTTTATTTTTGATCACAACACAATGGATAAATTCCTAAAACTAATTGATTTCGAGTGCGAGTTACCGTAATCACAGTCCTTTAAAATTTGTTGCAGATATTTCGAATACTAAAACGCTAGGAAACTCTGACGATGGTACATCCTTGAGAGCACAAAACCAATGATTTTAGTCTTGATTTTTTTAGATTGTAACAAAATAACACGCCAATGCAGTGTAGAACCTTTGTGTCTGGTATAAAACCCTTAGTATTCACAGTACAGAACACTTAAAATTTGAGGCTTTCCCACAATTCATCGAAATAATATTGCTCCCCGGTTGGTTTATGTATATTAAGAACCACACAAACTGTTTGTTCATGTTAACGGACTAACATGCAGTTAAATTCAGTGAATTAAAGTGCACAGGAAGTAAATGGAATAGGTAAATTAAGGTGCTGTGGTTCAATATGTATATCTCTTTGAAACTATGTGACTTCGACCCAAATCGAAGGTGGGCGAAATGTTAATATTTTACATTGTAACCGCCAACTTTCTAGTCGGAAACTTTAATTGACCCATTGTCCTTATTTAAGAAAATCTAACATTCTAGTGTTTATAAAAGTACTGAACTAGAATTATTAATAGATGACGAACGGATAAGGAGAGGGTGCAGCATTTGTGACCATATTTTGTCCCAAATGAATTCATGCATTTGTACGAATTTTTTAATACTTCCTTGGCATAATTCACACAGTGACTAGGTTCCTGGCTGGACGACCCAAGAATCGTTATTTAATTTCCGGCAGGAACCAGGGATTTTGTTGCTCTTCAAGTCAAACAGATCGGCTGTGGAGCCCAGGCAGCTTACTGTTTACTGGGAACGAACGGCTTTTTCCCCGGGTGTAAAACGGCCAGAGCGTGGAAGCTGATCTTTTACCTCCTACAAGAACTGAGTTTATGAGTGGCACCATATCTCCAGTCCTCCCTGTGCTTTCATGGCGTGCACAGGGATTGCTTCACTTTTATTTTAGTGCAAGGTGCTTGCTGAGGCATGAAAATGAGATTATTTTGGAGCCTCTGATGCCATAGAACACGAAAGTTTTCAACTTTCACGATCATCAGTCACCTTTGTCATTTATTCACCTATTTTAATCTAGTTTAATGACCCAAGACCTGTTTATTTCAGAATATATTTCCTTCCCATTCGCTATGTGATATCCACACAATATTTCACACAAAATATTTAATTACTTTTCATTTCCTCCACTATCGTTAAATGTGTTGTTCGTCTCGATTCCCTGGTTATAATACCCAAAGTAACTGTGAACTTCTTATTTGTGTAATTTCCTCCACTTTCTTTTACATCGTATTACTTTGTTACCTTTAATTCATGTTGTAGTGGTGTTGAGGGTGCTGTGGGATTGCATTTTTGTATTTCTATAAAACTTCAACAAATCCAGGTGACAGTTCGGTCAACAGAGACATTCAATATTGTAGGGTTTTATTTCGATTTTTGTGCATAAAATTGAATTGTAGAAAGTTTCATGGCATTTTTTATGGTACATTTGATGCAATGCTAAACAACTTTGTGTTGAAACCTAAGGTGACATACGTTAAATGCATGGGAAGAGGAGGGTGGGGCAAGCTGAAACAATAATCGTGTGGCACGTGTCACTCAGACGGTGTTAGAAATGGAGTGTATACTTTTTGACCCCGGACTTATGATCAGTGACCCATTTACTGCACCCACCTGGCCTATGTTGACGCTAGAGTCACACGCATGTGTGATGTGCATAATATGCATGTCTAGTCTTGTGACTTCAAGCGTGTGGGAAGGCCCGTCCGAGGATGAGTGGCTTAAGTGCATTCCCTAATAAAGTCACAATTATTTACATCTTCACTCCTCTGTGAGTCACCGCCGTGAGACACAGCTGGTGGTGCAACGTGCGTCTACTGTTGACTATTTTACACCCAAATTACCCTTGATAAAGTCTAAACAAGCGTTAATGACATTAATTATGGATTGGTTAACAATAGCAATTAACATATACTGGATACCTCATCGACCTGTCTGAAGTAATTTTGTGAGGTGAATCTGTCCTCCTCTGTGTATGCCCAGCATAGTATTACCGTAACGCGTGGTGGTCATGAAATTATGTTCCATTTATATGCTGTACCTGTGCTGTCAGCTGTTGCTAGGCGCTCGGATACTCTATCAGTTGCCCTTTGTTTTGCCACCCTGCTTCTGTACACCAGCGTTTCTAAATTTTATTTGTTCATAGAAAATTTTTGGGACCGGAAACTTCTTCGGAAACCATAAAATATACTTGTACGTGAATCCAAAAATTAGACCGAAAAGAAGTAAGAATTATAGAAGATAAACATTAAAACAAGTGTATGAGTTCATGTACTATTGTTTAGAAATATTAGGCCTAGACACAATGCTTGATGAATAGGAATATTGAACCGTTCGGTACCAAAAGAAAAATACTTATTTTCAAATTTTGATGATCGTATTTCAGCAAATTAGAAATGTTTGAATGAATGAATCGATGAGTGAATTATTTTCCAACAAACGCTACAAATATTCTATTGGAATTTACAATGATGTTTAGATCAACATTGTCACTCTGTATTTGACTTTTATGCGGAAAACCATGTTAAGCAGAAAAACATTTGGTAAATATTGCTGTACCATAATATACAGGAAACTTGATCACTTGGTCCCTTCTTCAGCTAGTTTGGTGCATTCAAGCTAATACGTAGGTCAGTACGAAAGTAATGCCTCCTACGCTTTGCTTAAAATTATAGTTACAATTATAATGAAATTTACATATATCATGGGCACGTTCTCTACAAAGTTGTGATCATCTTTCCAGAAAGTCTCTTTCTCTATCAACGCATTTTTTCCACCTTTGCAAGAAATTCTCTCTGCCGGATGCGTAAAACTCGTTACTGAAGCATCGAAAGGCTTAAAGATTTCAGCTCGGCGATGCACACAAAACTGCGTCGTCCCCCCTTCAGGGGGCCAAAAATTTTGAAGTCGGAGGGTGTTAAGTCGGGACAGTAGTGAAGATGAGTGACAACAAACACAGTGTGCAGACGCTGTTTGCGGGTTTGTTTAGCGACTAATGGGACAGTTATTGTATCTTTTTAGTGGAATTCTTGAAGAGAGGTGCCATAGTCAATTCAGATATATATATACGGACATTAAAAAAGTTAAAACAAAAAATTCGAAGGTTTCGGTTAAATGGGAGTATGAATCAAGCCCTCATAACCCTCCGGTCGTTTTAGCACCACGCGACTTCCACATTTGGTCTCCCTGAAGGACGTATTCCTATGACGCCGTTTTGCGGACGTCAACAAGCTGAAACAAAGGGTTCATGAGGAGTTCCGAAGCATCAGCAAAGATTTTTATGCCTCCGATATCTAGTGTCTCACTCAAAATTGGAAAATATAAGTTCATAATAAAGGAAACTTTGTGAAAAATTAATCTTTCTCTTTAAACAATGTACCCACGACATGTGTAAATTTCTTTATCACTATAATAGTGATAGTTTCTGGGAAAAAAAGGAGGCACTTTCTTCATACCGCGTCCTACTGTAACACAAAACCAGCATCAAAGATATTCAAAGTGTATCTGACGGTGTAACTTCATAACTCGGCTATATGCAGACAGATAATAGTTTGTTTAATGTAGCTGATATCTGTTTAACATTCTTCCCACTGATCTGTCACCTAGTGTCGTTCTTTGATATTTACAACCATCTTGCTTGTCCTAAACATTTTATTGTCTCAGTACTTATTTTGCGCAAGGAAACAAATGTTATTAAACAATATAAATGCCAATATTAACATGCCTGGAACTACCACTTGCAACATACTTAAGTAAATAAATTTGGCTAAATTTATGTGACTCGTATGATTCAAAATAAAGATAAACTGTATAATATTTTCGGAAATGTGAAGCTTTCCGTTCCAAAGGTTGAAGAAATCCAACGAGATGCAACAGTCTGCAGATATTTATTTACTGCTAAACTACTCTACTTGTTTCGGGCGTCTATCGCGACCAAACTAGTCCTTATTTGGTCACGTTTGAGGAAGCTTGCTCCCCAGAATGTATGATCTGTACCAGAGGCTGCAACTACAGTTTTATGTACTCCTGATGATGGGCGCGATGGACGCCCGAAACATGTAGAGTAATTTAGCAGTAAATAAATGTCTGCATACTGTTGCAACTCGTTGGATTTCTTCAACCTAGAATTACGATGCACGGAACTACAAATATAAAATTTCCGTTACAAGGTTTTGTGAAATTGAAAAGAATTGAAAAGAATAATGAAAAGAGTGCCTTACATCAGTTCGAGGAACTGTCTCAGAAGCACAAGCTGACGGCACATATATAATGGTCTGCGTGCAGTGCACTTTTGAATGCGAATGTCCTTAATTCAGACCCACTATAACAGGTTATGTTGAAACGGAATTTTTTGCTTTCCTGAAAAATCTTTTTACAACTTTTAAATAAAGCGATATCATACCTGCAGTCCAAGATTGCATGATATGAATTTCTGTAATAAAATCCATAATTCATTACAGCAGTGAGGAATCCGTGACGCAAAGCCACAAAGACACGAAAAGTAGACATTTGATACTAAAATGTTGCCCTTCCTTCTTATTTGGTCATTGGATGTTAGTTTCCCCTTATGTCCATTTCGATAGAGCTCGTGTGTACAACTACTATAATTTGCCTTCATCTCTGTGGTATACCCACCTGTCCGTATGACAACGGTATACAGAGAGGTCTCATTACCGTGTCCCTTAGCAGGGCAGCTGTCAAGGGCGCTTTATCGCACGCAAAGCCTACATCCAACGGGAATTTAGCGTCAGTTCTTCCTCTGGCGTAGGTCAGAATCTCGAAATACTGACCTCCTGCCTGAAACAAGGTCTCGCAACTGCTGAAAATATTTCTCAATAAGTCACACAGCTCTTTTCCTGAAACATTATCGACTTCTTTGCTTCAATTGTGCATCGGTTCTTCCAATTGAAGTGGACTTCTCTTGATTTCCTCTTTTTATAACCCAATTTCCTGACTTATTAGGATTAATTAAACTATTAGTCTAAAATCGTCTCCTCCTAAAATATGGGCACTGTGATTCTGTGCGTTTTGACTGTAATTTAAGGTAATGTAAAGGAAACTTCGCAAACAGGATGGGTACTTTTTTAAAACAAACATCTGTTATTTTGGTCATTTTCGTTTATACTTAATATAAGCCACGGCTTATCCAAGTAAAATATAAGTTTTAATAATCTGTTCTGTGCAGCAGTGCCTGTCAGTCGAAACATTTCCATCCTTCTGTGTCTTCTGTTGACGATGGATTTTTTCCTACCAAACCTTATATTATGCTATATATTATTTCCATTTTGCAAAGCATTGCAACTGAAGGCTCTTTTTTTCATATACATTCCGTTTGTAACAAGTGCTAGCACATACCAGGCAGGAGCTGCGTGGTCGGCAACATTAACGCAGTTACACTCTCGACAAAGACGCCCACGCACGCCGCCGTCGTTTTCTCCCACGCTCGGAGGCACGTTAACTCGGCCTACCTATATTCAAAAGTTGTTCCGGAAGGCACGGACACCTCGGTTTCGTACAAAAGTACGAATGACTGCAGCCCTGACGTTCAGACTCCCATTTCCTGTGTGCTGCTTTTTCATTAGCATTTCGCACCATTAGATTACCTCACACCCTCCTACATTAACGGCTGCCCTTCAAACCGTTAGAATGAAACTTATAATGTGTAAAGACTGTTTGTATTTGATTTACGTAACTGCAATTGACTAGATATTCATTTTAACAAAAGTGAATCTAAGCATGTCTCTTTTTTTTTCAGGTAAACACAATTTCATAACTTGCACATGGCATATGTAGAAATCCTGGGACTGGAATAAGGTAATGGACTAAATAGTTTCTCTCGTTGCTACTGGTATATATATATACTGTGTCTGCAGACGGAAATGTATTGGAATTTCATTTAAACGATGTGATTATTTATGTCTGTTATTGAAAATTAAAGTGAGGGTTATAAAATCGAGTATTGCGTTCGTGGAAGCAGTAATTAAATAAATACATATGTCGACAGACTTGTGGAATCACATTTTATCCACAGAGCGATGCATGAACGTGTTTCATTTTGTTCCTATATATTAGTGATTGTCAAATTTATGTGTTCCCGAATTGAAATATTTTACTACAATTAACATACTTCAAGGGTGACATTTCAGACCTGAAGCATGACCGTGACGCCTTCCTCACCCCGCCAAACCCACTAAAATAAAAGGAACTCTACATACAACATTTTATCGATTAGCACTTTTCATAAATATCGCTGTAGATTAATTACAACATTTTGCATAATCTCCCATATCTTTGTCACTGCAGTGAAAGTTCTGACTGCGATAACCGGTGTATAAATTGTTGTAACATGCAGATAACTTAATGAGATATAGTATGTTTTGGTTCACCGATTAATGCAAAAAAAAAAAAAAAACGATTAATTAAAATGGCGTGTTTTATTATCAGACACTATTTATGTTGTACTGCTATACCGCATTACATTAAACTCTTGAAGGATTAGTGATAATTAAACTGTTTTTCTATCTTTGTGTGACGTAGCTGATGATTTAACATTCATAGGTCCGTGCATCGCTAGTATATTCGCAGAGTACAACCAACAAGATGCAACGTTTCACAATTTATTTATTTCTGTAAGACGCTCTAAATGTTTCAGACGGGTTTTATGTCCATCATCACGAGCTCAAAACTGCACATATAGCGTCAGGTATTTATCAGACCAATAGTGCTACCTGCTGCTAGCCTGACCGGGATGGAACATCCCGGTCAGGCTAGCAGCAGGTAGCACTATTGGTCTGATAAATACGTGACGCGATATGTGCAGTTTTGAGCTCGTGATGATGGACTTAAAACCCGTCTGAAACATTTAGAGCGTCTTACAGAAATAAATAAATTGTGAAACGTTGCGTCTTGTTGGTTGTACTCTGCGAATGTAGCTGATGAAATCTTTTTAGCAATTACGCTTTATTTTCAGAACTGCAAGCCTTAAATTCAAAGGATATTTTCCGACACGTCTAGTCATTGAAAGTATTAATAAATACGACATACAAAATAGGCAAGTTTACTGCACTTGGTTACCCACTTGAAAACTGAGATTTGTGTAAATTACGTGTAAGTCAAGAATTTGTACACCAAACAGAACACAGTCCCTGTCAAATGTGAAGATCAGCTATGAGTGGCTATAACTGCTTAGGAAAATTATCGGCATTTTGTTTGGTTTAAGGCTACCTCTGCGGTGTAAATGAAATACGATGTCATTTGGGATTTTACGCAGCGTAAATTGGTAGTTTAGTATGGACGTTTTGGGACCGTTAATTTATCCCGAAACGTCAGTACTTTAACTACTATTCTACGCTTCGTAAACTCCCAAAGAGCGCAGATCTTATCGGTATGCGTTGTGAGAAAAATACGAAGCAAATTATACACTTTGGTGCAAAATGCAGGGTTGAAAGTAGTTCTATATCACAGTGCTTTAGAAAGATGTAGTTTACAATAATCTGTAAGCCCTCACCCCATTATATCTCAAGTAAATTCCTTGTCCTTAAGTAGAACAGCGTAATACTGGGCATATCTCGAGAAAGGAAGTGAAAGTTAAAAGGCGATGTGGAATGGGTGATGGTGTAATGAGACGAATATATTATCACACACACACACACACACACACACACACACACACACACACACAGAGGGAAGACGTAATAATTAGAAAGACGTTATGAAGTCCTTATCTTCTTCAGTCAAGTATAATTCTAGAGGATTTTCTTACCCACGCCTCCGTCTGCTGCATAAATTTATTTACAATTTAAGTACCAGCTGTTTGTTGAAAGATATTCCATCCGTGTGAATTATTGAAATCAGTTGTAAATTATCACCAACTTTGTGGAAGGCAGCCATCCAAAAGAAGCTGACAGTCGTGCGTATGGTCAAGAATGGTCTCTGCCCTTTATGATTCGCGAGGATTCTTTACCATGTTTAAAAAAATTGCTATTCGACAATATTTGCGTTTCCATGAGTTATCCTCCCTTATAATTCTATATTTAATATCCATTTAATAATATTCTCTAAAACCACGCTGAATGCTCTCAAGCGGTTCATTCCTTTTAAGCTTTCACTCGACACATGAGAAACACCGAAAACTGATATATCTATACAGTACTAGAAGCGACGAAATTGTGTTTCAATATTGTCATGCTCTGAAGGCTTTGTTTCCAATTAGGCTTGTTCCAGAGATAGAGTGCGTGTGGTTCTTCTATCCAACGAAAACAAAATTGGATAAAAATGAAAAAGGCTAAATATTACATTCTGATTAAATTGGCTCGAAAATGATACGCTCGGTGAGTTCATCTTTCGATCAAAATATATTGGTAGCAACTGTGAATACTTTGCTCCTCTAACATGTTCAGTAATTCATAACGTGTTGTTCTTGTCACACGACCAACTCTCGCACGTAAAACCAACGTATCGTTTGTTCGCGAATATTTATTTAATACATAAGCAACTATTCTATATATCTGGATGTTGTCTTATACGGACTATTGCGAATACGGTAATGAACATTTGGAACTCATGAACAACAGGAAATCTCTTGATTCTCTGAGCTACAATCAGTTTCTAACAAGACCTTTACTCCACGTAATTAAAACACATGTTAAAATGTTTCACGTGTTTTAAGAGCATTGACCTACTCCGATATAGCTGTAAGCTGGTGGCTTTTTAAATACTGGCTGGTCTCGTACGTCAGGCAGACAAAAATAAATGAACCATATTAATTAACTGGCTCTTAACCTTCACTCAAAATACATGAATGTATCAATGTAAAATTCGAAATCGATAAGAAGTGTGACTAGGAATAGGGATTCTCATACAAGGGCTGTGTTTAAATTTTAAACCTTTCGTGCATACGATTAGATAAAATAAGGGTGAACTGTCACTAACAAAATAGCAGTTCATATCATTGTTATTTCATCCGTAGTTAAACGTACAAACATACAATCTACTGAGCTGTTTCCATGCGGGCAACAGCATATCTTGGGTAAAGGTAACAGTGGGTTCAAATTTTCCTTATTGTAATAGCTGTGGAAATCCCACCTGTGGTGAAAGTAGTTCGTCTTTACGAACACAACTGCCACAGGAATTTATGTAACTGAAGCTCGATAAGAGGATAGGCCACGAAATATTTTTTTTCCTATACCATTCACGTATGCGGAATAATGAGTGAACCGATTTTATAAGTTAACCTAGAGAAAGTTGAGTAAAGAGAGACCAACATGATGTCAATTGCTTTATTATTTCTTTACTTAATGCTCAACATGTTTCGGATGTTAATACATCCATCCTCAGGAGCTTGCGACTTATTTGTTGAGTTATT
>Ga0123357_10003810_pt1 | contig 17454 bp, 11 predicted proteins | sample TergutEmb28metaG_FD_89873 | JGI IMG/M metagenome (GOLD analysis project Ga0123357, IMG submission 89873) | Embiratermes neotenicus P4 segment gut microbial communities from Petit-Saut dam, French Guiana - Emb289 P4 | ecosystem: Host-associated > Arthropoda: Insects > Digestive system > Gut ... | reverse complement strand
TCTAGTGTGGTGCTAAGAATGAGTGAAATCTCCCTAAATATATTGAGAGCGAAATATTTAAATGGCTGAGGCTGTGGCTGTCCTGGTGAATGGGACCTTTGAGCCTGAGGGAGCGCGGAGATATTTAAATGCCGTCCTAGTGGGTAGGATGCATGAGCTGTAAAGGTTAATCAAATGTAAGATGAGGTCTTTTCCTGAAATTTGGTGCTTAAATATATGAGGCTGTCTTAAATTTGGGTATTATGTGCCAAAGCAGACTGCGCTGTACTGGACCACACCAAACCATAATGCTCTGAACCAGACCATGGGCAGCCAAACCAAGAGCTGCAACACCAAATTGTCAAGTGCAGACAAAAGAGAGAACAGAGCTGGCTATAGATCACTGACACAATGTTTCTTTTTTTCTTCTTTTTCTTTTCTTTTTTTCCCCCTTCCCCCTTTATCCACTGTCTGAATTTTTAAAAGATGCATGACATGTCAAACGCCAGCTCTGGTTTTATCGCAGGCCAAGAAAAACCTAACTGTTAGACTCAAAAATAAAACCTGGACCAAACCCAAATTACAAACCATAAAAACAGTCATAACTCAAACTGACCAAATCACAGACACAACACAAAAACCAGAACACAAGTGTTTAAAATATTTAACACCACTAACACCACCACTCAAGAAAACTGTGTATCTTCTTCATGGGTTCAATTAAGTTTATAACCAAGAAATATAAATGTATTTTTTCATCAGTGCAAATCAGAATGGCATGGCACCACAGCGCATTTCACCAGAAGTGACTGTGAAGGGTTGTCAGAAGTGCTGTATATCCAATCCAATGGATGAGACTGATGATGATATGTTGTGGAACGGCAGTGAAGAGGATGGGAATGCTAGGAGTGAGTGTGAGGAAGATGAAGGCACTGTCTGTGAAGATGGAGACAGTGACACTGATTGGTAAAGGTAGATAGAATCTGACATGCTTTGTGTATTAAGTGTATGAAATTTATAATAAAATATTTTTTCTTAGCAGATGTTTCATTTTTGGGGATCTGTCTTAGATTTTGATAGATACATTTCCCTTGGCAGACATGTTTTATTTTCAGGGTCATCTTAGATTAGACACGTCTTGTATACAGGTAAATATGGTATAAAAATAGCACTTACCAGATAGTGTAATCCTGCTTGTAATCAGGTCCACCACTATATCCTGGCAACCATAGCAGAGTGACAGCAGTTTCACTAGCATTTGCAGTGACATTATATGGTGCATGTGGTTGTGTGCCCTCCACAACAAGTTGTGTTGTAGTCACAATCGTTGCCACCTCATTGGATGCTACACACTGGTAAAAACCAAAGTCTGTTCTTCGTAGCCCTTCAATTGTTATGTTACCACCACTCACTCGGACACGGTTTCGTTGAAGAGGAGATCCATCCCTCTGTTAAAATTGAAAAGTAGAAAGTGGCATGTTCTCAGAGTTATATCTTCCTGTCTTGCAGTCATTATTTCTAGGTTAAGGGAAATCACAATTGCATTTTTTTTTTCTCAAGCACTTTTAGAGAAGAAATTTCAGGCAGCGATATGCTTGGGTAAGGGAAGAAATGGGTGACCAGGTTGCAAGTCTTGGCAAGGTAGGTATTATTGTCTTCCCATTACATCCAGACTGGCTTTGGTGCCTACCAAACCTTCTAGGCAACGCATATCAAAAGCTGTCTCCTGTGGAGTAAAGTAGGCAGAATGTAAAGCTGACTGATCGCCTCCACCCAGACTCAAGGTCCAGAATGTGTGGTGACTTACCTCCATGCCCATTATATGCTACCACAGCATGGTGATTATGTCCAGATGTAACTCTACATTTGCACTTCCTTAACAGATAAATTTTAACAGGCTGGTTTAATGATCCTTTTGGCAAAGACAATTTATTAAGAACTTTGAAATTAATAGACTGGTAAATATGCATGTAGCTCTGAATATAGAAATGTACACAAATACTTACCCGCTGCCATTGGATGGTTGGCTTTTGAGTGCCCTCTGTCTCTTGAGCATCACAGTGCATTTCTACAGTCTCTCCCACTTTGCGCTGATACATACTATCTGGCTCAATAGTGAACACTGGTGGTTTACGGACTAGAACTTCCATTGGGCCAGAAGAACCCTGAGTTCCTTGGGCATTGTATGGAGTACATGTGTACCGGCCTTCATGGTTCTGGTTCACCTACAGGACGAAACAAAGTGCCATACCAGACTCCCTCATTTTTAATGCTTGCAATGTATAGAGTTTAAACACTGATAACACTTTGACAAATGTAAACAGAAATGAGAGATACACATATTGTGTCAAAGACCACTAATCAGTGTTAATGATGTCACATTACACTACTAATTGCATAAGAGGCGAAACAGAAGACAGTCAGAATGAAAAGCTCACATCTGATGTTTAAGCAACACAAAGTGTCATTGTAAAATTGTTATTGAGATATAAACACATTAAATCTCAACAGAAAGGTTCACACTGTCGGTACAGTGTACAGGGTGTATAAGGGCTACAGACAATGAAGCTAATATATAGAGTGCACAACCATATAACTGTGTGGTAAGTTTCTGGGTTGTAATGAAACACATCACAGGTAGTGTACCATCTTCAGACAAGCACTTGCATAATCAGCATCAATGAGACCCAACAATGAAGTGATGAAATTCATTGAAAATTTTGGGTGAAGATGATCCTGAGTATCATTGTCACCAATGTAAACAGGGTCATAGTGAACATTTTGAATATCTGTGTCCTTAATATTTATTGGATGAATGGCAAAATGCTGTCTCATTAAACGTACAACATGTCATCCAAACAGGGAAACAATGTCTTGCAGTGGGCATTTAAAAACAACAGTGCACTGATCACAGCAGAAAACTGGCATTTAAAGGCCAAATGCTATATATTAAGGTACATGCTGTACCACTGCAAACATTATAATTTTTATTACAAATATGAAAATACTATTAGTTACTGAAGTGTATGTTGTAAAACACCTTGTATATTATAGCAAATTGACACATATTCAGTGGTGTAGTGTTTAGAGCTCTGGGCCAAGAAGGCCCTGATTGTATCTCTTCCATTTAAGACACATAGTCATTCTGCTAACCCACTTAACTTACTCGAGTAAAGAGTAAAGATCCATTGTTCATCATTACAATCTCCTTGGTCTGGTATGGCTCAAGCAGGCGCTTGTCTTTGGTCCAAGTGACATACTGTAATGGAGGGTTTGCTTTGATGTAACACTGCACTACGCCAGCCAGACGGAAAGGCAGAAACTGCACTGAGGGAGTGAAGGTCACCTTCGCTGGGTCTGTGAATATTACACAAATAATGTGGTGAGACCAATAAATGAAGAACAAAATCAAGAGTTTAATAATATGTTTTTTCCTTCATATGGTTCTTTATGTACTACAGAGACTGCAAAAATTAAAAATTAACAAGAAATTCTGAGAATAATTTCAGATAATATCCACTTCCTTTACTGTCTCCACATTTTTGGGAAGGCTAGTACAAGGAAATAATCACACCATTTGAATGTTTTCATGACTGTATAATTTACACTTGCTGTGCTACAAATCGGAAGGTCGCTGGTTTGATTCCAGATGGTGTCTGAATTTTTCATTGACATAATCCTTCCAATCGCACTATGGCCCTGGAGTTGACTCAGCCTCTAACAGAAATGAGTACCAGGAGTATTTACTGGGGGGGTAAAAGCAGCCAGTGCGTAAGGCTGACAACCTTACCACCATCCTGGGCCATTGTCACATAATCTGGGAACCTTAACTTCCTGGAACCCTCTGGGCAACTTGGGCCTGTAACAGGACTGGTTTACCTTATTTTTTTTATAATTTACACTGGTATAGATACTGGCTACAGTTCTGACTTCCCAGTCGTGTGCTACGGCTGTCCGTAACTGCTACAATTTAAGGAAAATTTCATACAGAATAGAAATTGTACGCACACATATGAACCAACTGCACCAAGTTTCACAAATCTAGATCTATAGATCCAACATATTAACCTCAGACCTACATGTACACTTGGCATGGCAATCACATTACCATTTCACATGAAACCAATAAATTACAGAAACAAATATTTCATATTTTAACACTTATACCACATACAATTTCACATGGCAGTCATGATGGTATTATTGGTAGGAAATTGTGTGAAATGTATGAAGGCCTATGTGATACAGTGTTCTTACACGTTTTATGAAAAGGTGTTAATTCCTTTAATAGTTATTAGGCAGGACAAACAAGAGAAAGGCAGGATACATGGATATTATGTTCATATGACCACCCTCCCTTGTAAAACATGAGAAGTAGCATAAGTGTAACATTACTTAATGATATATGACATACAGGGGATGGACAAAATAATGGAAACACTAGACAATATAGGAATAAAACTGTTTGTGTTGGTTGCACTGAAAGAACATTAGTTGGAAGTATCTCTCATTATTCTTTTGTTTGTTTACGCTGTGTAGTGTCAGTATCAATGCATTACAGATTGTATTTAGTAACAGTTCATATGAAAGTACTGCAAAATGGTAGCATTATCACATTTTTAAAGAGGACAGATAGGTGGTGCACATTTATCTGGAGCATCTGTAACCAAAATGGCCACTTTATTAGGTATATCCAGAGCAGCAGTTTCCAAGGTTACGACAACATACACAAATCATGGGAAGACACCATCAAGTGAGAGGAATAATGGCCAGAAACCAAAACCAAATGAAAGGGACCACTATACACTGAAGAGGATTGTGTCTAAAATTTACAGAGCTACTGCAGCAAGGTGACAGAAGAACTCAGTATTCATCTTGAAGACCCTCTTTCCACACAAGCAGTCCAATGAAAGCTTTACAAATCCAAAATCCATGGTACAGCTGCAACTGCTAAACTTCTTATTACTGAAAACAATGCTAAAAGCTGAAAAAGGTAGTGTGTTCATAAATCCTGGATGTGTTGCACTACATGCTGTTCCCAACATGACACCAGGTTTATGTTGGGAGAATGCCCAAGGAAGCCTATAAACCCAAATGCCTGGTTCCAACTGTGAAGTATGAATGTGGATCTGTGATAATTTGGGGAGCAATATCTTGGTATTCTGCTGGTTCTATAATTACTCTGAATGGTTGAATTATTGCCAGTGACTACGTGGACACTGTAGGTAACCAGGGCATCTTGTGGTCCAGAGGCTGCTACCTAACAATGATGCAATTTTTAAGATGACGATTCACCCACACACACAACCAGAAGTGTTCAGTCTTGGTGTGGCAAGCATGGAGATGCACTTCAACATCTTCCCTGGCCAGCACAATCACCAAACTTAAATATCATCGAACCGCTGTGGTCGGTTTTAGAGAGTAGGTTGAAGAGCAGATTCCCTCCCCCATCATTTCTCAAGCAACTGGAAGATGTTCTTCATGAAGTGTAGTCCAATATTCCATTAGAGACCACTCAGAATTTACATGAGTCTATTCCAAGAAGCACAGAAGCTGTATAACAGGCAAATGGCTACCCGACTCCATATTAACAATGAAATGTGTACCCTTCACAACTCATCTTAGTAATTAACCAACTTGATACACAAAATCTTGTTTTATAATAAGTGTGTGTGTGTGTGTGCGTGCGTGCGCACACACACACACACACACACACAAGATTTTGGTGGAAGACTAAGGTGGATGTGGCATGACAGTAACTGGATCTGTGGGAAACATCGCAAGGATGTAGAACAGGGTGAACTCCATACAACCATACGCAGGACTTGGTATGTGTGGTGGTGATACTTGACATTCTGCAGACACATACTTAATTGCAACTGATTCAAACCTCCTTGTTTTTAAGACAGTACACCAATTTAAAGGGTACCTTGATAAAACCATCACTATTTCTTCTATACTATTGTTTATACTGATTAAGAACATCCTTAGCCAAAGACAAAAGAACCTTTTCATATTCCAATATAAAAAAGCAGAGAGCTTAGTGAAAGCTTGTGTTTTCACTTACACTCAACATTGAGGTAAGCTGCAGCAGACTGGGGCTCGCCAATACCATTTGTGACCTCACAGAGGTACTGCCCTGAATCATCTGCACTCACAGGGTTCACAATGAGGGAGCCATCACGACGAATCGTGACACGAGTCTCGAGTGCTGCTACCTCCTTCACAGGAACCCCCTCACGGAACCATTTGACAGTAACATTGCCAGGCAGTGCCTTGGCTTCACAAGAAAACTGTACCTTCTCTCCCTCCAGCTTTGATTGGTTCGTTGGTGGGACCATAATGACTGCGCCACCTGCAAACACACATATTCAGCTATTGAGAGGGGGAGCCAATTGTCTCAATCAAACTGAATCTCAAATGGGGCCCTTCCTTCCTAAAAAAAAAAGCCTCTTTCTCTCTTCTAACAAGGCACACAATCTTTACACTTTTTGCACAATGTTCTCCACTGACCCATAATGAGTTCTATCTCCCGGTACCTATGTGGACTTTCCCTGCAATTTGGCTATAAAACTCTACTACTCCTGTGAACCCTGAAGATGAAGGCAGCTTCTTCCTCTGAGGTGTTGTCCACTGGTAAGTTTACAAGGTGTCACAAATGGGAAAATCACAATTCAAATTACTTAGCCTAGTTTGGGGGATAAAACATTTATCATTTACAAAACATCTGTCAGAGTATCTTAATTTGTCATTGTGAAATACAAAACAAATTTGACAACAGTCACCACACATGTGCTGAATATGGTATATCGAGGTATACTTGAAATATACAAATTTTTTAATCAGGCTCTCAATGTGCTGGCAGAAATTTTAATGTTTTTTTTTTTTATTCATAAAAGCAATCAGGAGGGAACTCAAAACTTTCTGTATACCTACTGCATATACTAAACACCAATTCAATGCAACCTGACCACCAGAACACTGGCGCAGAGGCAAACTCAAAACACAGTACGTATCAAATAAACTTTCAACAGCAGACATTATTCAACAAAATAATGGCATATTAAAGCAATTGCCATCATACATCTACACAGAACTGTCAATTTAGAATACATTCAATAAGGATGTTTGTTTACATCAGTATTCCTGTGAATGTTTCCTTGTGCTAGGCCAAGCAAAGCATTACTACAAGCAGTATCAATCTGCTGCAATTGGAATTCTGACCTTTTACCTCCAATGCAAGCTACATTCCTTCGTCTGTTCCTTCAGTTCTTACCTATCACTTCCCCTACCTGTAACTGCCCATTTATTTTCAACACTGCAAAGTAGGGCTGTATCTGACAGCCGGGTTTAGGGGGTTCAACGCTCCCCCTCCTCCCACCCACCCAACAACTTGGGAGAAAAAAAATATCTTCTTCATGATATAATATAATTTTGAAAAACAACTGTCAAGGGAAAGAAGGAAGAAAATTCACATATATCAGCCACACTCACAGATCGGAAAATTTGATACATAATAGGCCTATACAGCGGACAGCCTGTGTTAGGTTTAATTACAAAGGATTAACAATACTGTATCAATTACAGCTTTTACTTCTTTACTGCTTATGGTCTATTTAAGTGTACTGTCAACAGCTGTGACCATATAGCATCAAATGGAAAAATAATTAGACCATAATAAATCGGAAGAAATCAGGAAGTTCGCGGTCATGTGGTAATTAATGGTAATATCTCAGAATTTGTCTGAGGATGCAGAGAAAAACCACAAGAAATCTTACTGACAACTTAGAGAAAAGCACTGTTTCAGGTTTGACAGTATTTGTGTGAATAAAAATAGATGTAGGGTTTGAAGCCTGCAAGCAAGTAGATTTTCATTTCACAAGATTTTCCACAGCATAACTGCACAGTGGAGATGCCATATAAATGTCTTGGGTGAATATTTAAAATTATGTACTATACTGAGAAAACTGATTGTAAACTAAAGAAATGTGACATAAACAAGGAAGGAAGACATGGAACAGCAATTAAAATATATTTTATGTTCAGCAGCAAAAAATTTGTTATATAAATAGAATAGTACATACTTGAGAAACATCTGAACTATAACACGGGTGAAGAGATCATTACATAAGGCAACACAGAAGGACCATGTAGATAGAAGGGGTGAAAAAGGGTTTCTAAAAGAGTGTGAATTATCGTAAAGTGCAAGATCAAAAAAAGGACACCAGGAAGAACAATTTTTGAAAAGTACAATCATTAATGTGATTAATAAGTAAAGAAGAAGAAGAGGAGGAGGTGAAGAAGAGTTTAATGATACTGTCAAGTGCTGAGATCATATAGCACTGATGGTACATAAATTCAATATCAGACAGAAGAACTGGTAGTGTGATAATGATAGAGGTAAACCAAAATATTTGAAGAGAAACCTGCCTGGCCTGGGGTTGAAACTGGATCTCTGCTGTGAGCCATGGTGACTCGTTGCCTCTGTAATGGTAAAGTCCAAAAACACGAAAAGCACGAAGGAGAATAAGAAGAAGAAAAGGAAGAATTAGAAGAAGAAACTAGCAATGTAGAAAACAAGCAATTTGAAATAGTAAAATATTATATGATCAAAATGATACTTTGCAGTTCAGTAACCAGAACACACTTGGTCTTGTTACCTCGTTCAGTTTAAAAACCAAGACATGCAATGTACGTATAAACGTAACATTAAGGCGCATACGTGCAACCATTGTCGCAATGGAAAAGCAATAAATATTACATATTCTGAGTGTGTGTTTGTAGCCTTAGTTATTCAGTTATGCAATGCACAAGCACCACATTTTCATCTGTGACTTGCCCCATTCTACAATATTTTTCCACATTATATAATTAATGGCAAGATTAAAAAAAAGTTACTGAACATAAAATTTGTTTTTTGATTTTCTCTACAACTTTGTCTCAAACATTTCTCATTCTAAGTAGAAATGAGCGAGATATGATAATAAACGTACATTGGTCTTCATGAAAGTACCCGTTAGCTTTACCAGATTTTAGTGAAACTTGAATTTTCTGGACATATTTTCAAAAAATACTCAAATATCAAATTTTATGAAAATCTGTCCAATGACAGCCAAGTTGTTCCATGCAGATGGAGAGATGGAAAGACAGACATAACGAAGTTAACAGTCACTTTTCCCCATTCTGCAAACATGCCTACAGAGGGGCCTGATTGGTTCTAGAATGCTAACATGAAGGAACAGATGCTGTACTTAATAATCTTCTAATCCATTCTACAAAAACAGCAAACCAGAAGGAGAAATCAGCCTATTGTTTTCATTATCTGTTAATATCCTCTGTGTGTTGATAAAATTTAGGTATGTGGGTTGTAGTTTATTTTAATTGTGTGATTTATTTTACGAAACTGACAGTACCTCAGACTATACACAGTCAAACTGTAGGATGACTGATGTAATGGAAACAATTTTGAAGTGTTAGACTAACAGGGGGTATTCTCTTCGCAATTTCCAAGAAGGACTCAGAAAGACTATAAAAATCTCCATTAGGATAGCTGATAACCTGACTGAGAGAGAACAGGCATCTACCTACAACAAATCTACTGTTACCCCTACACCAATCCATTTCATATTAAGTGAGTACATTTTATCATATAATAATTGATATCAATGAACACAACTTGGTCCGTGCAAAATATATTTCATGTTGAGTTTTAATCATGTCAGTTAACAGTATGTTGTATCTAGAGAATAGAGTGTTGATGAGAAAATCATAGCCTGCATGAGAAAAGTAACAAGAGGGTGAAAAAGACTATGTAATTATGAGCTCCATAATATGCATGCTTCATGTAAAATTGTTAAGGTAATCAGATTAAATATATCAAGGATTGGCATAAAATGCTGGTATGCATGGAAAAAATGAGAAATGCATACAACATTTTGGTCATAAAACCTCATGGGATAAGGTGGAATATCTAGGTGTCAATGTGTGTGGAGAATATCAAAATGGATTTTCCAGAAATAGGGCACGTTGAAAATGGGGACAGGATTAGTCTGGCTCAGGGTTTTGTGAAGACAGCAATGTGCCCTTTGGTTTCTTCCACAGAGGGAAATTTATAGCATCATGGAGTCAGAACCATGTTATAATTAGGTCATCATAATGATCATTATCAACACAGTGTGGCCAGCTGTTACTGTCTTCAACAACATAAAACTGAGATTTAAGATGTTAATGCTCACCCCAATCTTAGAATTTTTTTCTTTCTATATAACATTTAAATAGTTTTACAGCCCACAAAATTAAGACCTTATATATTTTAAAGAATCAGTATAATACAATTGTTTTAAACTCAATGAAATAATTCTCTTTAGTAAATTCAAATATCAGGAAGGACCCACAGTTTGAGAAATATTAACTTACAGGTTAGAGTCTAAGGAGCCCACTATCTTACACTTCTATTCCTACAGGCATTTTGGTATGGATTCTTTAACATGATTTACAAAGGTTTGCATTTAGCACATACTATATAGATGAACAAACACTGAATTTTATATGAATTTTATGGATCTTGCTGGAAACTAATTTTAAGATCTTTCTATTTATTTATTCATTTATTTATACCTAAATTATGTTTCATTTTAACAGAAACTAGTCACTGAAAATCTGCACCCACCAATATTCTGCTAAGCCACACTACCTGTTTGATATCTGTACACCCAAACATTTCTCTCCTGAGCTAGGTAAAGCGGCTACACTGAAGATTGCAGTCATCTGTTTTATTCCACCTGGTAGTTTGATATGTGGTTACCACAGTTTTGAAGACACCTACTGCCGCCATCTTCTGGTATAGCTCTGAAATGTAGGCAGCAGGATCCTACAAAATGGTCACCACCTACCAAGCTACAAAAATTTCATAATCAAGAAGACTGCAATCTTAATTTCCAATATTACGAAAATCTCAGCTCTCATACAGATAAAATTTGCTTACAGAGGGACAAGTATAATGAAACAGCTTTTCAATTTGTCAGTGCTAAGCAGAAACAAAAACTCCAAAGCTCATGATAAGATGCTTCAAATAACATGACAGACCTCTACAGGTGGTGTGACCCGGTGAGCCACTCAAATGTGTAGAGAGTTAAAGAGTGGCCCACCAGTAGGTTGCCCTGTCATGAGTATGTTAGGAATGAAAAAAATGTAAACAGCAACTAAAATTTCAAAACCTTATTTTCACTATCAGGGGTGCCTGTTCAGTCTCTAAAACATGCTTCTGGGAAGATTCTGCATGCATAATGACACTGTATTCACATTTTATACATGGAATGATTAAAGAGATCTTTGCAGTCTCAGTCCACATACATTTTTCTGTGTTAGCATTACATAAATGTGTAAATCTTCCCATTGAGGAACAGTGTTCACGTGACATTCAGTTCTTTTCTCATGGCATGCAGAAGTAGCTGAACTTTAATATTGTCTCTGCATATTAATCCTTTCAATGTCATCCCAAGTAAAGTCTGCATTGTGATGGCCTCTGCACGTACTAAGATGCCATGTAACATTTACATTTATTTATTTTACAGATAGTGTTAATGGAAATATGGCATATTTCACATACAGTGTTATTACAAATAAAGTACAGATTTTTTAAAACTGTCTTTCAGAGAAATTAGTAATAGGGTGAACTTGGTATAAATATTCTACTTTTATATTCAGCAAGTTATACTTGTGAGGCACATAACATCAAGGCAAAATAATTACTGATACACATATGCAGTTCCCAGAATATGCATTACCTGTGGAAGTCCTAAACCCTAGCCCTCTAATTAAGTTGCCCTCAATGTTCTTGTGCTCAAAGCATACTTAAAATATTCTTTCTGTTCTTTTTAAGTCACACTAAAATCAGAATGGAAACTAAAATTTATGACATTTTTAAGTCATGTATTTTTTGTATAAAAGTACAAAATTATCATAAAGCAGCAAAATTATGTAATCTTCATATAAACATTACCTTGAAATGCTTAAATCACTGCAGTAGTTCTTAAACTTCATAGAATGGTGCTCCTCATCTTACCAAAGACTTGGCCAACTACCCTATTTCTCAATGTTGTGTGTGCATGTCTACAAGGAGCACATTTTCACACACTTGGCAAATGTTCATGGCACATTAGTGTGCTGCAGCATACAAAGTGAGAACCATTAGTGTAGATCTGTGAACCTAGTTCCTACAGCCCTTCCTTTTCATGTTACAAATTAGTCATTCATCTTCATATAACAGAATACTTAATTTGTAAAACTTATGTATTAATTGAACAAGAAAGCTCATGAAAGCAAAGCAGAAGTTTGTACATTATTGTACTTGGATTTTTTCAAGATAATTAGCACTAAAGGATATCCATGAAACAATCTGTGTCACATAAATTCTAATTCTGCAAGTTTAATTTGAAACAATCCTATACTGTGATATCAACATGGAATTGCTCTTTGTATAAGTGCCTTTCTTGTATTTCATCTCTGCAAATAGCTTTTGGGAAGGAGAAATATCAAAAGATTGTTACGCTTGATACAGTGCAGACATAACAACATTGAAAGGGTTAAGGAATAGCAATGGGAAAGTTGATACTGAGACAATGAATAAAAATGGCCATGGCTTGTTTAATAAACTATTCCAGCATTTCCAACAGTAAAACCATTAACCCATTCACTCAATATGGTTTATGGTTTACCAGTTTCAATATGGTCATAATATTATAACACCAAAAGAACATCATTATGACTGTAAGTGAGCTTCAGAATTTTGGTAATGACTGCTTAAATGATTCTTTTTCATTCTGAAACACTTATGTAACTGCTTAGATCATGCATCATCAGAGGACAACTTGTGAAGGGAATGTGGACGGAGGGTGTGATGTCAAGTTTAAGAAACTATTCTGGAATACTGCTGGACAGAGATGAAGGGAAAACATGAAAGACTTGAACCTAGGGCTTCCTAAATATGAAGCAGAAGTGCTCATCATTGAATCACAACATTCTGTGAAATGGGGCTTACAGTTTTAGTTATGGTATCAAAGAGAGTTACACAGTAGATTTACAACTAGTGTTAGTTTTATTTATTGATGTTCTCTCAACTGCATTATATAGGATCTGGTGAGGGAATGACTGTTAATGAAGGGTTCAAAAGAATGTAAAAGCAATTCTCAAGTTTTACACCAGAATTTCCTACAAAGAACCAAGAAAAATTATAAAAGCTTGAAATCAATACAGCCAACATCCAAGCTGCTTACCCACATTTTCAGCAAGGTGTTTTATACAAACTGGTCATACAGAGTGTGAAGCTGGACTTGGAAAAGACTGCAGAAGATGGAAGGAAAAGTTTTGCACTAGTGTAACATGTCAAGATGGGGTCTATGCTTTCCAAGGAAAAGCAGCCAGAAAAAGAAAAAAATTCTGAAAATGATTGGGAAGGGGGGACGACGACAAGGACAAGGCAAGAGGGGTAAGAAGGGAGAGGTGAGAGACAATTAGGCGTAGCAGGAGTAGGAGGAGGTACTGTGATGACTGCATGACCTCCAAATTGTTTTATGTATCAGTCACGCTGTAAAAAACTTATTTTGGATGTGTGAAACTTGCACACTGCAACCCAAAAATAGACTACCCTTAACCTTTCGTTCATTAAACTGAATAAACATAATGTGTAGTCAGAGATATAAGATAAAAGTTACAATACCATGATATAGTTCAGCAAAAAATGATTTATGAGGACACTGCATAGAATAGCCAAAGAAAGAAGGAGTATTTTAAAGCATTAGGTTCTTTCCTACAGTGGGTCCCAGACTTTTATGGGAAATAAATGGTAGGTTTTCCCAGACCAGTGCTATGTTGTGTATTTTACCTCATAAGTAATGGTCTGCAAATTTAATTATTACTAGCACATCTCAACACATTTATTTACAAATAAAAATCACTGACCCTGCATAGTATTAACACGTAATAGATTCCATGCATACAAATCCTGATCATTTGAAATTGTAAATCATTTATCAAGTAACAGATAAAATTTATACATTGTGAGGTATATGTGTTTCCCAAAGTCTGGAGTCTGTAACATTGCTATGCCCTCAACTTTTTGAAAGGTGCAGTGACTTTCCCCAAAACCCTCTACACTTTAATTCCATGGTCAACCTATCACAATAGCAAATTATGATGAAAGGAAAAATAAGACAAATTAGTAGTTACATTCAACACAAACTGGCTGGACAAGAAAACGAAACTAACAATTCAAATGCACACAACTGAAAAATGTTTGTAGTATTTTTTCTAGCCGTAGTAAAATCATATAACACTAAACAGGAGACTCTATGAGCCCCCATTGTACCAAGCAAACTGGACACTATTCCCCCAACTTCCACTTCATAAACAGTGATGTTGAGTGAGGTGCTACAGGGCCCCCAGCAACTGCTGAGTGTGCCATTAACTTCAGATGGTGCCAACAATAAGTAGAATATTTGTAGTCCTAGACCACAAGACATTGAGGAACATCATGAAAATGCTAAGCTACACACACATACACACACACTACTGAAACCAGATAAAGGGCCTCCAATAAGGCTTTTCTACAGCCTCAGTTATTTGTTCCACTCTCACTTCACAGAAAACTGACGCCAAAAACCGATCTCAGTTGTAATATTCTCTATGTGCCACACACATATGAAACCTGTACCTCCAATATATAAGCCACACATCTGATCAATGTTGCTAAGCAAATGGCCTAGAGACACAAAGGTCTTGATGTAAATACTGTCCAGTACAAAACTTTCTCTCATCTGTAAGAGTGTTTCTAATGAGAGATCTGCATTAAGCATTAACTATACTTTGCTTAGAATTCAAACCTTGACAGATATGACACTGTGTTGCTGGATGAGTAGCTCCCAATGATTAAAAATATCATGTTACTGTCATCTTCATGGATGAGCAGTAGACTTTTGTCCCTGAAGATAAAGGCAACCACTTACCCAATAACTCTGTGTCACATCACAGAAGACTCAAATCCTCAGCCTCACTGCTGTAGGAACTTCAAAGATAACATCAATTTGCTTCATTACCTTGTATGATGTGTCATATCATTGGAAAAAATAATTTCCTTGATAGCAACAAATGTAAACTTCTTTCTGAAACTGTTCAAGCAGCCTGCACAAACTGTAGAACTCAGTATGTGATTAAAATTGCCACATGATGTAAAAAATGTAAATAATCAATTTCTATAGCAAAAAATGTGAAATTATTTTCAACTTTCACCCAGAAATTTTATACACAACTTACAGTGTCTAAGTTTGCTTTTCATCTTAAATGAATATCACAAAATTAAAAAATAAAATAAAAAGCCAGAGGTATAATCAGTTGAGATGGACACAGCATGTAGCACAGGGTGGGGAAACAAGAAATGCATATGGGCAGTGGGTGGAAGAACCAGATGGAAGATAATCCTTGAAACCAAAGTATACATTTTAAATTATTTCAGATAAAGAAACTGTGATGAATTGGGTTTAAGTGTCATGTGATGTCAAGTGACTACTCACTCTTCAAGCAAGATGCAAAACATGGGGTTAATTAATTTTAGGTGAAGTTACACAAATATCTAAGCACGATACAGTGAAGGTGTATTGGAAGAGCAGTACAGAAAGTATATTTCTTACTATTCTTTTAAGTGCTGACTGTAAAGGGGGTGGAGAGGGGGGGGTGTTTGGAGCTGCGCAAATTACTGAAATTCGGTATTCACACCACTTAGCCCCCACTGACAGAAGGTTAAGTCCTGCTGCCATATTAAGTGAACAGGTGGCCGTAGTTCATACTGTAGGAGTTTTTATACAAAGCGCTCATGCTAACAATGAGGTACCTGTGCCATGCCATACTAATGTACTTACCAATTTTATCATGTCCCTTTACACCAGTGTCAGCGTTAGGCCCCTTGATCTGTTGTTCGTTTTGGAAGAGGGGCGAGAGACGTGGAGGGACAACTTACAGCATGTAAGTATATCAAGAGAATTAGAGAGTCAAAGTCATCACTCTGTGAGGGGGCCAATTATTGCAAGGTGGGGTGTTTACAACCACAAATGTTACAGCACTGTTGAAATTAACTGTGTTACTGCTAACACTTGACAAATATAAATTTATAATCAAACATGTTCAGACATGCCAACCTCTCAAAGTGAGTAATCTACATTTCCTAGAGATACTTCCCCTAACTTACAATTCTGGATGATATTTGCAGGATATAAGCATTTTGCATCGTGCGTATTTATCTTCTATAAGCATTATACAAGTATTATTTTAAGTTCCAAATTTTAATGTTTAAGTAATGCAGTATTATTCATTTTTAAATATCATCACACAAATCCTGCTCTTAATCACTACAGAATCATACCGCAAAAGAAGACAAGGTCATCGAGTAAAATCCCATCCCCAAACATATCAGGTACCAATTTTTTGTCCCTGCAAATGCTAGAACTTTGTAAATTTCAAATGAAACTCTTCTGTACAAGGGGAAAGAATATTAATAATTCAAATTTAATACCCCAAGGCAACTTTAAAGTTAATGCCATCTGTCATACACTGATAACTATGTTCTCTGTGAGTGGAATGTATAACAACAGCACATTTTCTCCTAGGCCTGTGTCCTCTGTGCAAACAAACATCAAAGCCAAATGTACATCAACTAACCTCTATGAAAAACTTTCAACATGGTGCAAACCTTATACTTCTGCACTTACCCATGTTTTGAAAATGGCTCTTTTCACATGAGTTTCACTCTTTTCATCACCGTTGCAAACTGGTGATAACAATATTGCCCACTTCTTGAAGCTGTATTAGTGTATTATTGATGTCTCTTACTTAATGGTCATGTTCAAAGCTCAGAATATATAATGTCCAGTAGTAGTATAGTCAGTAAATGATGAGATGGAAAATATGCAGAAGCAAGTGGTTATGGCCCATTCTGAGGTACTATTAGACTTGGCCCAGAAGGACTGAGAAAAATTATGAAAAACTTTCATGAAGATAGCAGGCCTCACACCTGAGATTTTAATCTAGGACCTGCCAAATAGAGTTTATTACCTCAAGCATGACATTAAGTCTACCGGCAAAATTAAATAAAACTTATCAAGTAATAACCTCATCAGTTTTGGTAAAAACTCAGGAACAGTCCTGCAACAATGTTTTCCAGTGACAACTTTGGCCATGATTTGTAAATTCATTTCTGCAGCTTGCAGTTTATTTGAACTTGCAAGGTTTGAGGTTTTCACAAAGAAGTGTATTCAATTTGTGACACCATGTAGCCTTATTTGTGGATACCAACCTTCGGGAGGAACACGCTGCCTGCACTGTAGGGTCAAACTAGTAGGCTAAGGCCTCTTATCCACTCCCTGAAGGAAAGGCATAATGTTCTGTTCAAGAACAAGACACACACATCCTCCTGAAACTCAGACCGTT
>Ga0123357_10003808_pt1 | contig 17457 bp, 18 predicted proteins | sample TergutEmb28metaG_FD_89873 | JGI IMG/M metagenome (GOLD analysis project Ga0123357, IMG submission 89873) | Embiratermes neotenicus P4 segment gut microbial communities from Petit-Saut dam, French Guiana - Emb289 P4 | ecosystem: Host-associated > Arthropoda: Insects > Digestive system > Gut ... | reverse complement strand
CGGGTTAATGAGATAGACAAGTTATCCCAAGTGGCGAAGCCCCGATATATTTTGGTTTCATGTTTACTCCGCTTATCAAGTTTTTTATGGATATATTTGGATGATGAAGGTTTTATTTTTCGAACGATATATCCGAACCATGAATTATGGCCTCAATTGTTGGTGGCAGACTTCCGTGTTTAAGACATTCGTATTTTAATTGTCAAATTAAGCAATTTGGTGTTGGTGGTGATGAATGAGTATATTGCTAAGGGGAATTTGGAGAAGATATAGGATTTAAAATTCAAATGAATAGAATTTTACTTGTTTTCGGAACACGTCCGGAAGCCATTAAGATGGCGCCCCTGGTAAAGGAATTTCAACTCAAAATTGACCGACTGTTTGTGTGATTATTGTAAAGTTGAAAAGTGAAAATTAAAAATTACGAAATACGATGCCTATAAAAATCGCCATTATTGGTTTGGGCTATGTAGGATTACCTTTAGCCCGCTTGTTTGCCGTGAAATATCCGGTAACGGGTTTTGATATTAACCGGAAACGGGTGGAAGAATTGAAGACGAGTATCGACCGTACATTGGAAGTGGAAGAAGAACTGCTTCAGGCGGTGTTGAAAAACAGTCCCGACAATAGTCCTGGATTATACTGTTCCTGTAACTTGGAAGACATCCGCGATTGCAACTATTATATCGTTACCGTCCCGACACCGGTGGACAAAAACAACCGTCCCGATTTGACGCCTTTGTATAAAGCGAGCGAAACGGTAGGGAAAGTGATCAAAAAAGGCGATATTGTGATTTATGAATCAACGGTTTATCCCGGCGCTACGGAAGAAGATTGTATTCCCGTTGTTGAAAGAACATCAGGTTTGAAATTCAATGTCGATTTCTTTGCAGGTTATTCGCCTGAGCGGATTAATCCAGGCGATAAGGAGCATACGGTTGAAAAAATAAAGAAAGTGACCTCCGGTTCTACAACTGAGGTTGGAAAAAAAGTAAACGAACTTTACTCGTCGGTTATCATGGCAGGAACCCATTTGGCTCCGACCATACGGGTTGCCGAAGCTGCCAAAGTGATTGAAAATTCGCAGCGCGACATCAATATTGCGTTTGTCAATGAACTGAAAAAGATTTTCGACCGGATGGATATGGATACGAATGCCGTATTGGAAGCTGCTGGAACCAAATGGAATTTTCTGTCGTTCAAGCCCGGATTGGTAGGTGGACACTGTATCGGTGTCGATCCGTACTATCTGGCGCAGAAAGCGCAGGAATACGGTCATCATCCCGAAATTATCCTTGCCGGACGCCGCATGAACGACAGCATGGGCGAATATGTTGCTTCGCAGGTGATAAAGCAAATGATTAAAAAAGGTATTCGGGTAAAGGGTTCCGATATTTTAGTTTTGGGGATTACATTCAAGGAAAACTGTCCGGATATTCGCAACAGCAAAATAGCTGATGTGATTCATTCACTGAAAGATTACGAAACCAATGTTACGGTTTACGACCCATGGGCAAATATAGAAGACGTGAAGCACGAATACGGATTGGATGTTTTAATCGGAATACCGGAAGTGAAATTTGATGCGGTAGTGGTGGCAGTGGCACATAAGGAGTTTGAGAAAATCGACTTCTCTCGCTTGGTGAAAACGAAAGGTGTAAGGTATAGTGTTTAATTTAAAAAAAGGAAATTAATAGTATATGTCAGTTAAACCATATAAATTAGATGATGTAAGTTTAATACGTCCGATATTGATATTATTACTTGTTGTCATGCATTCTTTTACTATGTATGCAGGTAGTTGGAAAATGCCGGAGGGAATAGAGAATATTAGGGCTTATTTTTGGATAGCAAAATTTACTTTCAGTTTTATGCTTGAAATGTTTGTACTAATATCCGGTTATTTATTTGCCTATCAAACATTAGATAAAAATAAAAATAAAAAATTGAAGAATCTTGCAATTGGTAAAGTAAAAAGATTAATACTACCAAGTATTATTTTTAGCATAATTTATTATTTTCTTTTTGTTAATAATGATCAATCTATCTATCTATCTATCTATAATATAGTAAAAGGGATGGGACATTTATGGTTTTTACCAATGCTATTTTGGTGCTTTATTGGTGGTTGGCTTTTCATGAGAATAAAAATGAATGAAAAATTGAAATTGTTCTTGTTATTGATTTTGGTAATTGTTTCTTTTATTCCATTACCGTTGGGAATAGGAGCAGTATTGGGCTATCTATTTTATTTTTATTTAGGTATATTGTTTTGGAAACATCGAGAAATGATTCAAAAGAAACTTTCTAATGAAAAGGTTTTGGGAATATTAGTCATTTCATTTTTAATAATATTTGTTGTTTTAACTCTTGTAATAGAGAAGTTGTCAACAATAGAACAGGAACAGGCAAATATGTTTATTAAGGCAACTATTATCTCACTTCAAAAATTCTGTAAATTTGTTTATGCTACAATGGGTTGTTTTGTAATGTATGGTACTGCTAATTATTTGCTTAACATAAAAAAAATTCAATTGCCGCAATGGTTGATAAAAGCAAACTCAATATGTTTTGGTGTCTATATATTTCAACAATTTGTACTAAAAATTTTGTATTATGAAACGTCTTTACCAAATTTACTTGGATCATATTGGTTGCCTGTTGTAGGGGGTATTATTACATTGTTTGTTTCCGTTTTGCTTTCACAATTAATGTTGAAATTCAAATTTGGAAGATATTTAATTGGATAAAAAATTGAGATAAATGATAAAAATATTAATTGCAGGCGATTTTGCCCCAATGGGTAGAGTAGGGTCACTCATTAATGATGAGAAATACGATGAAATATTTGGTCAAATATTACCATTTACAGAGGAACAAGATTATTCAATCGTGAATTTGGAAGCTCCGATAGTATTGAATAGTATAAAACCGATTGAAAAAGTAGGTCCTCATTTAAAATGTAAAAAGAATGCGCTTAAATCTATTCAATACGCAGGATTTGATTGTGTCACTTTGGCTAATAATCACATACGCGATTATGGAGATGAAGGAGTTATTAATACTCTATCTTCTTGCCGAGAGCTTGGAATAGATATAATTGGAGCGGGAGTAAATTTGGATGAAGCAAGCAGGGTGTTGTACAAAAATATTAAAAACAAAAAAATTGCTTTTATCAATTTTTGCGAAAATGAATTTTCAATTGCTACAAAACAGAATGCCGGTGCAAATCCTTTAAATATTATTGCAAATTATTATAAAATACAAGAGACAAAACAAAATGCGGACTATGTAATTGTAATTGTTCATGGAGGGCATGAGCATTATCAACTGCCAAGTCCAAGAATGAAGGAAACATATCGTTTTTTTGCTGATGCTGGTGCAAATGTAATTATCAATCACCATCAACATTATTACAGTGGGTATGAAGTTTATAAAGATAAACTCATTTTTTATGGTATTGGCAACTTTTGTTTTGAGAGAGAAGAACATAAAAATAGTAAATGGAATGAAGGTTTTATGGTACAATTATTTATTGATAATGATAATATTAAATTTGAATTAATTCCATATTTGCAATGTAATGATAAACCAAGTGTGGAGTTATTAGAAAACGACACATTTTTTCATAACGAAATAGCCCGATTAAATCAAATAATATCTGATGATAAAGTATTAAGGGAAATTTATATAGAATTCATAAATGACAATAAAAAAGCTATATTATGTTCATTTGAACCTTATGACAATCGTTATCTGAAAGTCTTACGTTGCAAAGGACTAATACCTTCTTTAATTAACAAGGGAAAGAAAAGATTGATATTAAATATTGTTTATTGTGAGGCACATAGGGATATTTTATTGTACAATTTAGAGAAAAGTTAGTAAATATATTGAAATTTAATTATGAATACATTTGTAATTTTTACACCAACTTATAATCGTGCTGAAACTTTAGGACGAACTTATAAAAGTCTTTGTAAACAAACATACAAAGATTTTTGGTGGTTAATCGTAGATGACGGTTCTTCTGACAATACAAAGGAAATTGTTTCTCAATGGACAGATGAAAATAAAATTAAAATTAAATATATTTATAAAGAGAATGGAGGGAAGCATACCGCCTTTTTAACTGCTAAACCATTGTTATCAGGTAAGTATTATATTTGTATTGACAGTGATGATGAATTAACACCAAATGCTTTGGAAGTTTTTTGTAAAACATGGGAAACAATAGAGAATGAAGGAAAAGCAAATGAAATAGCACTTGTAAAGGCACAAACGACAGAATTTTATAAGTTAATTGATAAAAAACCATTATTAAGAGGATTGGATTGTTTAGATATGTCATATTTGGATTATTCAATTAAGTATGATAGGCGAGAAGAATGCATCACTTCAATTAGAATGACCGAATTATCTAAATGTTTCGATATCCAGACTTTAGATAAGATTTGGTATGGAGATAAAATTAAATACTATGGAGAAAGTGTTTTATGGGCAAGAGCAGGACGATTTTTTAAAACAAGATATATATCTGATGTTTTGAGGATACGATATGATAATACGATTAGTCTGACAAGAAATTCTTCTTCCAAAGACTATAATCATCTATATGCATATATGGTTACAACGAAATATTTTTGCTCTGAAAACTATGATTATTTAATGAAATATAGAAAAATGCGAACTATTAAGTCTATAATTATATATTCTATAATGGGGCTGCTATTAGATATTCCAATAAAAGAACTTTCAAAAGAGTTGAAAATCACGTTTTTAAAAAATTTAATGAAAGTATCACTTATCGTATCATATCCAACATATTTATTTTTTAAATATTTAATACGAAAGTGACGAAACAATTTGAAAAACAATCAATAGATATGAAAATTGGTATTTGCAATTTATCAGGATTTAGCAATCGTTGGATAGAATATTGTAAGCGAAAAGAAATTTCGTATAAAATACTTAATCCATACAAAAATTCTATTATAAATGATTTGAAAGATTGTGATATTATTTTGTGGCATTTTAGCCATGGGAAGTATAAGGATGTGTTGTTTGCCAAGCAATTATTGTATTCGGCTATATATATGGGAAAGAAAGTTTTTCCTGATTTTAATACATCTTGGCATTTTGATGATAAAATTGGACAGAAGTATTTGTTGGAAGCAATAGACGCTCCTTTTATTCCAACATACATTTTTTATACCAAACAAGAAGCAATGCAATGGATAAATATTACTACTTTTCCTAAAGTATTTAAGCTACGAGGAGGAGCTGGATCTAGTAATGTATTTTTAATATCTAACAGACAAAAAGCAAGAAAAATGGTCTGTAAGGCATTTGGAAAAGGTTTTTCTCAATTTAATCGAATCGGTTATTTTAAAGAGCGAATACGTTTGGTAGAGGAGAAGAAAGATTCTATCACAGGAATTTTCAAAGGATTAGGAAGGTTGTTCATTCCTACTGAATATGCAAGTATGCATGGAAGAGAAAAAGGTTACGTCTATTTTCAAGATTTTATTCCTGACAATCGATATGATATACGGACAATATTTACGGATAACAAAGTGTTTGCAATTAAACGAATGGTTAGAGCTAATGATTTTAGAGCATCCGGTAGTGGTAATATTTTGTATGACAGGAAAGAATTCGATGAAAGATGCATAAAAATAACTTTTGAAATTCAAAACAAATTGAACACACAAAGTTTGGCTTTAGATTTTGTTTTTGATGCAAATAATAACCCTCTAATCACTGAATTAAGTTATGGATATAATTATTCAATATATGATCCATGTCCAGGTTATTGGGATGTCAATCTAAATTGGCATGAAGAAAAGTTTATTCCCCAGGAGTGGATATTAGAACAAATGTTAAAAACAGCTGAAAAATAAGTCTATGAATGAAAAACTATCCATTCTTGTTTCTTCTTGTGATGCTTATTTTGATACATGGCATCCTTTCTTTACATTATTAAAAAAATATTGGAAGAATATAGAATCTTATCCAATTTATCTATGCACGGAAAGTAAAAAGTTTTCTTTTAGTGGATTAAATATTATATGTCCTTTAAATATTCATAGAGAATCCAAATGGTCAGAAAATTTAATAAAAATATTGAAGTACATCAATAGTGAATATGTTCTATTTATGTTAGATGACTTTTGGTTACAATCTCCTGTAAGAGTAGATGTTATAGAGAATTGTATTAATTATTTGGATAGTGATTCAAACATAGGTTTTATTTGTTTAATTTATCAGAAAAGAGGACCAAAATATGAATCACAGTATTATGAATTGTTGAAACGAGGGAAACATGTACCTTTTAGAATCACCACACAAGCAGGTATTTGGCGACGTAAGTATCTGTTGAAAATTTTAAGAAAACATGAAAGTGCATGGGAATTCGAAACAAGAGCAACATGGAGAAGTAAATTTTACAAAGAAGACATATATGTTTTAAAAAAGGAAGAACGCAATGTATTTGTATATCCTGTAGGAGGAGTTCTTTGGGGAGGAAAGTATTTAAAAGAACATGTTGATTCTTATCAAGATGAATCAATTGAATTAAATTTGTTAAGAGATATAAGAAATAAAAATGACATAACAACAAATAATTTAAATAGAAGAACTCTAAAGTATATGGTATCTATTATTAAATCAATTATGCCTAAATGGTAAACAAAACTACCCAGACCATTTTTTGGAGTTTTATTGAGAAACTATCATCTAATGGAGTACAATTTATAATAACTTTAATCCTTGCAAGGTTATTAACTCCTGATGATTATGGTTTAATAGCCATGATAATGGTATTTTATGCTTTTTCTCAGGCATTAATAGACAGTGGATTTGCAAGTGCTTTGATACAAAAGCAGGATTGCACGCAATGTGATTTTAGTACAGTTTTCTTTTTTAATATTTTTATAAGCATCGTTCTCTATTTGATATTATTTTTTACAGCTCCATTGATAGCCAACTATTATCACAGCGATTTACTTGTTAACATTATACGGGTTTATTGCTTAAATCTAATTATAAATGCATTATTTATGGTTCATCGAACAATATTAATAAAAGAACTGCGATTTCGTCCCCAAGCTCTGATAACTCTGATATGTTCGATTGTTTCAGGAATATTCGCAATTATATTAGCTTACTGTCATTGGGCATATTGGGCGTTGGTTTTTCAGATTATAGTTTCGAGTTTGCTATCTTTTGCGTTAACAGTATCTGTTTGTAAATGGCGACCCACTTTTGAATTTTCTTTAGTTTCATTCAAAAAACTGTTTCCATTCGGATTCAATATTCTTTTAACGGCGATATTAAACTCTATTTATAATAATTTATACTCACTTATAATCGGACGGAAATTTAATTCTACTTTATTAGGTTATTATAACAGAGCCTATTCTTTAAGCAGTACTGTCTCTATTTCAATTGCCGATTTAAGTATGAAAGCATTATATCCGATTCATTCAAGCATTCAGAATGAACAGGAAAAATTAAATACAGCGTTCAATAATTCATTAAAAATACTTATGCTATTTATTGTTCCTTTTAATTTGTTTCTTATGGTTAATGCTAAAGATATTCTCATATTATTGATCGGATATAAATGGATTAGTGCAACTCTAATGTTTCAATTACTGTGTATTGTTTTTATCTTTTATCCTATGCTCTCTTTGAATATCAATATGTTGAAAGTTATGGGTCGATCTGATTATCTTTTTCGCTCAGAATTAATAAAAAAGATTGTTGGGGTAATTTTAGTAAGTATTACGAGTCAATTTGGTATTAACTCAATGATATATGGATTGATTTTTTATTCTGTTTTTGATGTTCTGTTGAGTAGTATTTTCGTTTATAAAATATCGAATATAAAGCCAATAAATCAGTTTAAATGTGTATTATTTATTGGATTATCCGCACTACTTCCACTGTTTGTTGCTAAATATTTTACATCCTCTATTCAGGGTATGTTTCTTCGGATTGTGATTTCTGCTTCAGTAATGTTATTTCTATATCTTATTATATGCCTGTGTATTAAACTTATATCATTGAATGACATTAAAAAATGGATAAATTTTTAAGGAATACATATTTTTTGTTTTTTCTTTTGTATAGTTTTGTTGGTTCAGTTTTTGAAGGTAGTGGCATTATTACTTATTTTTCTATTGGGATACAAGTGATAATTGGCTTAATCTGCTTTGCTAAGACATTATCCATGCAAAAAACTTTTTTGTACATAACATGGACTTTGTTATTCTTAATGAATACAACTTGGTATTTTTTTTCAGATTTTACAAATGCTTATAACATAGACGTGTATAAAGGTATAGGATTATGTGCATTATCTTTTTATCCAGCATTTTATTTTAGCCAAAAGAAATTGTTATCCAATAATTTTTTAATAGTGTTTATTTTGATATATACAATATCTTCCTATTCGCTTTACACTACTTTTTTTTTAGAGCAAGCTACTAAAGAAACTACGAATAATTTTTCTTATTTGTTTGTTTCTGTTTTACCTTTTGTTTTTCTTTTTCCCAACAAACGAATAGTATTGTCCTTTACCTATATGTTCTTTTTAACTTTTTTAGTGATACAGGGGGCAAAGCGAGGTGCAATTATCATCACAGTATTTATCAATTTATTTTGGTTGATATATTTGATTTTTTATCAAAAAGTAAATATTAAAGAATTGTGTATGGTAAGTTTATCATGTATTATTGCAGGATTGATACTAAAACAATTCATATTGAATAGTGATTACTTAATGAGACGATATGAAATAACATTATTAGGAAATTATAGTGGACGAGATGAAATCTACTCAAAAATATTATCTACGTGGTTGAATTGTAATGATAGCATATTTTATTTATTTGGAAGAGGATTTGCAGCGACATATTCAATATTTGGGACGGCAGCTCACAATGATTGGTTGGAGCTATTGTTTAATAATGGTGTTTTAGGAGTGATCTTATATTTTACTGTGATATTAAGTGTGTTTAAAATGATTTATGAGAAAAAGTTTTCCCGAGAAAAACGGTATATAATATTTGCAATACTATTTTCTTGGTTTTTATCATCAATATTTTCAATGTTTTATTCATCAATAAATAAAGCACCTTTGATAATATTATTAGTTTATTTATCTGAATCTTCTCACCAGATACTAATTTCTTCTAAATCGAATGTAAAATAAATAACAATGAAAATTTTATGTATTATAGATAGCTTAGGTTCGGGTGGGGCTCAACGTCAGATTGTTACTCTTGCTCAACTTTTCATTGAACATGGTTATGTGGTAGAATTCTTAGTGTATCATGACGCCGGCTTTTTCAAGCCACTATTGTTAGAAAAAGGTATTAAGATAAATCATATAGTTTCAAAATCAAATATAGACAAAATTATAAAGATTCGTAAATTCATAAGATATAACAATAACGATATTGTTGTGTCGTTTCTTGATACGCCTAATTTTTTGGCATGTATTGCAGCGATTGGAGGCAAATCTTGGAAATTAATCATTAGTGAGCGTTCAGGAAACAAACAACGTTTTAATAAAAGAAAACATAGAATATATAGATGGTTTTACAGATTTGCAGATGCTATTGTTTGTAATTCCGAGAGATCAAAACAAATGTGGTTTGAATTTTGTCCACAATATATTAAAAAAATAATAACCATATATAATACAGTTCATTTACAGGATATCTCAACAGAATATATACCCAAACGAGATCATAAATTGCATATTGTTATTACGGCAAGTTATCAGTATTTGAAAAATCCAATAGGATTGGTAAAAGCTCTTTGTCTATTAAATGAAAATGAGAGAGAGAAAATAAAAATTGATTGGTATGGGAGTAATAATATTTCAAGTTACGGAACTAAAATATATGATGAAGCTTTAAAATTAATAACAGAGAATAATTTAACGACTATAATCAATCTAAATGGGGAAACACATAACAGTTCCAATATAATGAATCAGGCTGACATAATAGGATTATTCAGTGAGTATGAAGGATTACCTAATGCTATATGTGAAGGGATGATGATTGGTAAACCAATTATCATGAGTCGAGTTTCTGATTATGATGTTCTTGTTGACAATAAAAATGGCTGCCTGTGTGAATGGGATAATCCTCAATCTATTAGTGATGCTTTTAGTACCATGATTAATAAATCTGAATCCGACCTTCAAATAATGGGGCAAGAGTCAATAAAAAAGGCAAAAGAACTCTTTGATAAAGAGAAAATAATGAAACAATGGGGAGAGTTATTTGTTACTAACTGTGTTTGAAATCAGCAATTCAATATAATTGAATAAAATGTTACGAATTAAATATAATTTGTTTTTTAGAGGTTTATGGGAGTTATACAATAGTTTTAAAGCCTATTTTCCGAAAAAATATGTTTTTGGTTATTTTGGAAAGAATGTAATATTGATTCCTCCATTATATTTGGGTAATCCTAAAAATATTTTCTTACATGATAATGTTTTTTTAGCTAAGGCAACTGTCTCAGCAATTAACGCGAAATTTATTATGAAACGACATTCTGTTGCCGCCGAAGGTCTTTGTGTTAGAACAGGGAATCATGCAATGATTGTTGGTAAATTTATGGGTACAATAACGGAAATGGACAAACCCAAGGGTTATGATCATGATGTTGTTATAGAAGAAGATGTGTGGATTGGAACAAGAGTTACGATATTATCTGGAGTTACAGTGGGCAGAGGAGCTATAGTTGCTGCTGGAGCTGTCGTTTCGAAAAGTATTCCCCCATATACAATTTTTGGAGGAGTACCAGCAAGATTTATTAAATTTAAGTGGACTATCAATGAAATTATTGAACATGAAAAACAGTTATATAAACCTGAAGAACGAATAAGCCAAAAGGTATTAGAACAGCTCTTTAGGAGCTATTAAAAAGTAAATATTCGATGAAAAAAGTACTGTTGATCTCTCCTTTGCCTCCGCCTGTTGGTGGGATTGCAACCTGGACTATAAACTTAAAAAAATACATTTCCGATAATGGAATTAAGAATATTAAACATCTTAATTCTGCTATGAAGTTTAGAAAAATTACCGATAGTAATCCAATTAATAGAATATTATTCGGTATATTGGATTCATGTCTATTGCTTCCTCGTGTTTTCTTTTGTTTATTAAAAGAAAAATATGATTTAATTCATTTAACATCCTCTGCTGGTTTGGGTCTTTACAATGCATTATGTATAATTCGAATTGCGAAATTGTTTGATGTTTCTGTTATTACACACTGGCGTTTTGGACGGATCCCATATCTTGCGTTGAAAAAAAATAAAGAGTGGAATCTGTTAGGTAAAGTTATTTCTAAATGTCAGCATTCAATAGTAATTGATTTAAACTCCTTAAATGTTTTGAAAAATAAAGGATTTACAAATGTTGTTTATGTTCCTAATCCATTTTTGTTTGAGAACGAGCAAGATTTCTCAATACAAACAATAAATCAAAGAAGTAATAATACAATTTTATATGTTGGTCACATTGTATTAACAAAAGGCGTTTTTGAATTAGTCAAAGCGGTATCATTGTTAGAAGAAGAATTTGTATTAAAAATGGTTGGCCCATACGAAAATTCTATCATGAAAGAGTTAATGTTAATAGCTAAAAGAAAAAATGGAGGTAAATGGCTTTCATTTTTAGGGCAAAAGTCGAAAAATGAAATATATGAATTATTAAGAACCTCGACAATTATTTGTCTCCCATCGTACTCCGAAGGATTCCCTAATGTGATTTTGGAAGCAATGGCTTTTTCTTTGCCAGTAGTTGCGACAAATGTAGGTGCAATTCCGGATATTTTAACTCCGGACTCTGATAAAACATCCGGCATCTGCGTTCCGGTAAAAGATGTGGATAGTTTAAAAAATGCTATTAAGAGAGTTATGTATGATTCTCATCTACGGCAGCAAATGGGGGAAAATGGATATCAAAAGATTAGAAATGAATATTCAATGGGAAAAGTATTTGGTCTGTATGAGTTGTTATGGGGATATGATTACTCAAAAAATGATCAGGCTTTACGAGTGGATTCTGAAAGGCGGCGAAAAACCCGAATTTGTCTATAATTGAATAAAATAACACATAAATATGAATAAAATAACTTCTGAAAGCGATTATCTGCATGGTTTAGAACCTCCGGATTCAGGTAATTTTATACATGAACCGGTAAAAAAAGCATTACAAAATTTACAAGCAAAATTTGTCCTTGATATAGGATGTGGCAATGGATATTTAGCTAAGTATCTGAAGATTGGTGGAGTAAATGTTGTTGGGATAGATCCGAGTGAAAGCGGGATTAAGAACGCCCGATTGCTTCTTCCTGATAACAGGTTTTATTGTATGGGAATTTATGATAATCCTGATGATATCGAAGAAAACAATTTTGATGCAGTTGTTTCTACAGAAGTAATAGAACATTTATTTTATCCTCGTGAATTACTTCGATTTGCAAAATCAAAACTTAATTCGAATGGATACTTACTGCTAACTACCCCTTATCATGGATATTTGAAAAATCTTACTTTATCAATATTTAATGCGTGGGATTCTCATCACACACCATTTTGGGATGGTGGACATATAAAATTCTGGTCAAGAAGAACACTTTCTCGTCTTCTTATGGAAGAAGGGTTTGAAGTAAAGGATTTTATTGGTTGTGGAAGATTTCCTTATATCTGGAAAACGATGCTTTTGGTTGCTCAACTAAAAAATTGAAATATGGGCGAGTTAAGATTGGAAAGTTTTGAAAATTGGTTAAGCTGGCGTAATCGGGTTGGTAGGGCATTATGGATTGTTGTCAATTTTTTAATTGTGCGACCTGCATTTGTTCGTCAATTATGGTTTTGGCGAAGATTTTGGTTTCAGTTGTTTGGTGCAAAGCTGGATTCCAAGAGTTTAATTTATCCAAACGCATGGATTTGGGCGCCTTGGCATCTTGAGATGGGTGCGTACTCATGCTTGGCTGATGAGGTAAAAATATACAACACAGGAAAGGTTTCTATAGGGAAGCAAGTAACTATTTCTCAAGGAGCATATTTATGTCCCGGTAGTCATGATATAAGTTCGCCAACATTTCCAATGATTTGTTCAGACATGAAGATCGAAGATCAAGTTTGGATTGCAACTGAAGCGTTTGTGGGTGGTCGTAACATTCGGATTGGCGAAGGTGCTGTTGTGTCAGCTCGTGCGGTTGTTTTCGAAAGCGTAGAACCATGGACGATTGTTGGTGGCAACCCCGCCAAATTCATCAAAAAACGCGAAATAAAAGATTAAATCCATGCTCGATTTATCAGTTATTATACTTACCTACAACGAAGAAATCCACATTCAACGTTGCATAGAAAATATTCATCCCATTGCAAAAGATATCTTTATCGTAGATTCTTTTTCTACCGACAAAACAGTAGAAATAGCAAAATCGTTAGGAGCAAAGGTATATCAAAACAAATGGGAAAATAACTATGCCAAACAATTCAATTGGGCATTAGAAAATCTCCCTATCCAAACAAAATGGATTTTACGCTTGGATGCCGATGAATATTTAACACCGGAATTACTTAATGAATTAGAAGATAAACTACATAATTTGGATGATAATGTTACCGGAATTATATTCAAACGAAGACACATTTTTCTCGATAAATGGATAAAAAATGGAACTTATCCCGTCAAGTTATTACGTTTATTCCAATATAACAAAGCAGTTTGCGAGCAACGCTGGATGGATGAACATATCCAACTGACAGAAGGAGTTGCAGTGGAATTTGACAATGACTTTGTTGATCATAATTTAAATAACCTCTCGTGGTGGACAACCAAACACAATGGCTATGCCATCAGGGAAGCAATTGATCTATTAGATATTGAATTAAATTTATTAGGCGCTGTAAAAGAAAATGAATTAGCAGGACAAGCTGCCGTAAAAAGAAAGAAAAAGCTCAGCTATGCTCAAAAACCTTTATTTATTCGCTCTTTTGCTTATTTTATTTACCGGTATATATTCAAATTAGGTTTTACAGAAGGACGAGAAGGTTTTCTTTGGCATTTCCTGCAAGGATGGTGGTATCGCACTTTAGTGGATGCTAAAATATTCGAAATCAAAAAAGTTTGCGGAAATGATAAAGAAAAAATTGTTGATTATATCCAATCGCAATACCATATAAATATCCTTCAATAAACTAAACTAATTCTACTTTAACACATTAAAGTAGAACTAAGTAAATATTTTGGAAAATTCGGATTCAAATATTACCTTTGTACAATAGAAAATTATTCAATATGAAAGTTATTACTACACGAGAAATACAAAATGATACTAAGACCTATTTTGAATTAGCAGAAAAGGAACGTATAGCCGTTAAAAGAGGGGGCAAATTTGTCAATTTAATGATAAGTAAAGATCCCAACGAAATCTTCGTTTCTGAAAATTGGGTGTATGAGTTTTTTCAAATTCCTGCGGAATATCGGTGTAATCCGTTTGATATAAGCCCTTCCGGAGATTTATTTTGGGCTGATACTAGAAATGTTAAGCAGTTAGAAGATGTAATAAAGGTTTCTGAAATGACAATTGGAACAAAGTTGAAAAAAGAGGATCAGAAAAAATTTTTAGATATAGAATAAATTATTTTACAATTTTTTATGAACTTAACCAATTCCTATGAAATATATTACTCGGATTCTTTTTATGAACATATAAAAAGGCATCGTTTATCGGGACAAAAATCAATTCTAATAAAAATAGATACTTTGCTTAGCGAATTAAGGGAACATCCTTTCACAGGGACAGGACATCCGGAACAATTATCTGCGGATAAACGCGGATTGTGGGCGCGTCGTATCACTCAAAAGCATCGTCTTATTTATCAAGTCAATGATACAATAATTACTGTTAATGTCCTTTCTGCTTTTGGACATTATAACGATAAATGAAACTGGCTTAATATACATACATCGTTGTGACCCTCTCCCTCATCACTGTCTGCTACAACAGTGAAACCCATATCCGTTCAACCATCGAATCGGTTCTGTCGCAGACTTATCCCGATATTGAATACATTATTATCGACGGAATGTCAACAGACCGTACGATAGATATTATTGAAAGCTATGGGAATGTACGGTTGAAATGGATTTCCGAACCGGACAGCGGTATGTACGACGCCATTAACAAAGGTATCCGAATGGCAACCGGAGAGATTGTCGGCATATTGCATTCCAACGATTTTTACAATAATCCGCAATGTCTCGAAACTGTTGCCGGAACTTTCAAAGATTCAACAATTGATGCCTGCTTTGCCGATGTGCATTTTGTGAAACCGGATCGTTTGGAAAAAACCGTAAGGTATTATTCATCTGCGCGGTTTAAACCTTCGCAGTTTCGCTGGGGATTTATGCCGGCGCATCCCACTTTCTTTGCTCGTAAAAGATATTTTGATGAAATCGGGTATTATAAAACCGATTACCAAATCGCTGCCGATTTTGAACTGTTGATACGCTTCCTCTACACCAATAAGCTGAAATACAAGTATATCCCATTGGATATGGTGACGATGCGAACGGGAGGAAAAAGCACGCGATCGTGGAAGAGCAATTATATCCTCAACAAGGAAATTGTCAGGGCCTGCAAGGAAAACGGAATTTATACCAATTTTTTCCTTTTATTATTGAAATATTTCAGGAAAGTTTTTGAATTGATAAATATGAATAACCCCCAATCTGAAAGGTTGAATTTTACATGTTTTATGTAACACATTTTATGTCGAATTTTTTACATGTTTTATGTCAAATAATTAATACTTTTTTGTACCTTTGCAATGTTAATAAATACCGTAACACAGGTTACGGTAATAGCAATTACGTTAGCATAAGCGATATATGAAATTCTATGATAGAATAAATGAAATTGAAACATTGCAAGGCATAGAAAAGCGTTCAAAAAAGAATGCTCAAATGACTGTTGTGATGGGCAGGAGGAGGGTTGGAAAAACAGAATTACTCAAACACTCTTTCATCGTTACGCCTGTGTTGTATTTCTTTGTGGAAAAGAAAACCGAAACGTTATTGTGTGAAGAGTTTGTTCAAGAGATTCAATTTTCTCTTGGTATTAGTGTTTTTGGGGAATATAAAAGATTCAAGTCCCTTTTTGCTTATCTTATGGAGCTGTCCAAAACCCGAAATTTTACGTTGATAATTGATGAATTTCAAGAGTTTAGAAAAATAAATCCGTCCGTTTTCAGTGAAATGCAAAATGTATGGGATTCTAATAAAAATGATTCTAAAATAAATCTTGTGATTTGCGGCTCTATTTATTCGATGATGAAACGGATTTTTGAAAGTTACAAAGAACCTTTATTCGGACGGTCAACTGCAAAGCTTTATATAAAACCATTTGAAAACTCAGTAATTAAGCAGATTCTTTCTGACAAGAATAAAAAATATACTGCCGAAGATTTATTGGCTTTTTATGCTATTACAGGCGGTGTTGCAAAATATGCTGAACAATTGATTGATAATAATGCAGCAACTAAAAAGAAAATCTTCGATTATATCTTTTCTGAAGGGTCGTTTTTTCTAAAAGAAGGGCGCGATGTGTTAATAGATGAGTTTGGCAAGGATTATGGCATTTATTTTTCTATACTGTCATTGATAGCATCTTCAAAGACGGCAAGAGGCGAAATTGAAAATATCCTTGGCTTCGATATAGGCGGTTATCTTGATAATTTGGAAAATGAGTATCAAATAATTAGCCGCAAAAAACCTTTCGGCGCAAAAGAAGGTAGCAGAAACAACAAGTATTTTATTGAAGACAATTTTCTGAATTTCTGGTTTCGTTTTATTTATAAATACCGTAGCGCCATTGAGATTGGCAATTTCGACTATGTGCGTAATATTGTTGAACGCGATTACGAAACTTACAGCGGACTGATTTTGGAACGATATTTTCGGCAAAAATTGATTGAGGCAAAGCAATTTTCCGATATTGGTAATTATTGGGATCGCAAAGGCGAAAACGAAATTGATATTATTGCCGTCAATGAAATGGAAAAACGACTGTGTTTTTTTGAAGTGAAGCGAAACAAAAAACGGATCAGTATTTCTGAACTTGAAAGAAAATCAAAAATAATAATTAAGGATTACCCTTCTTTTTCTGTTGAATACAGCGGACTTTCGCTGGAAAACATGTAAGACAATTCCTCATTTTTTTTATGACCCTCCTCCTCACCGGCACCCACGGCTTTGTCGGTTCCAATCTCGTTTCCGCCCTTTCAGAGCGCCACTCCATTTACGGTTTGGATATTATTTCTCCTGAAAAAGAAGGAATAATCAAAACCTATTCATGGAACGAACTGGAATCGTTGCCCGAAGTGGATACGATTATCCATCTGGCAGG
>Ga0123357_10003806_pt1 | contig 17459 bp, 10 predicted proteins | sample TergutEmb28metaG_FD_89873 | JGI IMG/M metagenome (GOLD analysis project Ga0123357, IMG submission 89873) | Embiratermes neotenicus P4 segment gut microbial communities from Petit-Saut dam, French Guiana - Emb289 P4 | ecosystem: Host-associated > Arthropoda: Insects > Digestive system > Gut ... | reverse complement strand
TTGTTACTTGAAACCTGTTTCTTCAGTATGCATGCCACATCATTCCTAAGGGAGCTTTCCGAATAGAAGACTGTAACAACAGAGTACGGTACTTGGAAAAATCACTGAAAATATAAAAAAAAAGAAGTGCAAAACACAAAAGATTACTGCAATCAACTGAGCACTCTGAACAGAACAGTCACATCACCTCACCTCACATCACATCACATGACCTCACATCATATGACCTCACATCACATGACCTCACATCACCTCCCCTCATCTCATATCACATCACCTCAAATCACCTCATATCATATCACCTCACCTCATATCACATCACATCACATCACCTCACCTCACATCAAATCACCTCACCTCACCTCACATCACCTAATATCACCTCACCTCACCTCATATCACATCGCCTCACCTCACATCACATCACCTCACATCACAGTACCAATGAAAGGAAAAAGCATATTCTTACCATGCTAATAATGCCTTGGCATTTCCTTCAAACCACTGCTATGCTCCTAATGAGAATGTAACTGAACCGTTTCAGTGCACCAGTTCAATAGACTGTAGTCTGATTAGTGTTAGGCCAATTAATGTAGATGTCTCTTATATGTTGTGTTTTAGTGTTGTATGACATATAATGCATAAGTGCATTATATTATACTGTATTAGGTGAGTAATTAAGAAGAACAAATAAACTGATAATGCAAGACATCTTACCTCGTGCAGTCGAATATCATGTGAAGTCAGTCACAGTTTGTACTGCAATGTGTGTCAGCAAACCTGTATCACATTAGCATCACTGCTCAGTACAGGAAAGATTATCCTTTATTTTTGTTGTACAAATAACAACAGTATATGATACAGCAGATAATAAGCACCAAACCACATCTAAACACAGCAGAGTCTCCACATACAGGACTTTGGCTTTTTGCGATCAGCCAGTTTAATGCCGGCATTCATTACTGGTTCCACTGAATTGGGATGAGGCCACATGGGTGGGCATTTTGCTTTGCCAACTCTCGTACTATAGCGCAGCTCACTCTCAGCTCAGTCAAGCTCTGCCTTTCATTTAGTAAGCTTGTTGCTCTTATGCTTTATGTAACAAGACTTCTTCTGTTATTTAATGTATTTTATGTTTCCAAAATGTGTTTGCATTCTACTTTAAATAAAGTTCCAAGCTATTTTAATGTTAAGGGTATTTTATACTTTTGTTACCAGCATGTCTCAAGTCATTGGAACCCAGTAAGTGTTTCATACTGAAAATGCATTGCAGTATTTGTGATGATTTTATGAGTCCCAATTAATCAGGAACACTGAGCCTCTGCTGTGTGTTTCAGAATATTTGTATCAAAAAGCAGCTACAGTCTCACACTATACATTTAATTGTATTACTTAAAGGTGATTTTACTTTAGGTTACTTGAAAAGCAAAACCTTAAAATATAGCTATAAATCTAAACACAACAACAGCTAAGGCAATATGTCAGCAAAATAAATGGAAACAAAATTATATTTACTACAGTGCAACTACTAATCTGATAAACCATGAGACTTGTATGATTTACAAATTCGGTTCAGCCACGAACAGCAGCAGGTGTCACATTTGCTGAAGTATCGAGAAATGCAAAGCAGAACTGTATCAACATGTCACACTAACACAGAAGAAAGTAGCATCAGAAGTCCTCCTAACAGACAGTTCAACACGCATATTCTGTTATCACAGACTGCGACAGCAGTACATGACATATGTGTTATCACCCTGCACACTGGAAATGCAGCAGGGAGACTGAAGCTGACCATTCACCTCTGTCTAGTGCCAAGGACTAGCATATGAGGACCTGCCTCATGCCCTCCTCAAGCCTTCAAAGCACTATGCTTAAGTATTGGGACAACCAAATTGTAATTTACACTGTCCACATCATTCTGAAGCAAAGCACAACTCTCAGGAGCCGTTCTCTTGTCCCCAGCGAACTATTTAAACAAAAAGTGCAAAAATACAGAAGTTGAACTCTTTGGTGAAGGTTGTGGCTGGCACACAGCTGATCGTAACACAATATGCACAAAACAGATGAGATTCAACTATACTACAGTACAGAAATCAAGTTCGAAGAAACTATTACAAGTCTGGGTGTAAACTGTATTCAATAATTACCTCTCTGGGTCTTTCAAAAACTGGTAAGTTAGAAATCAAAATCACAGGTAACAATGGAAACTAAGAAGGCAAACAATTCAGAGATAAAAAGAGGATTAAAATGTTACCAAGAAAATATGGACAAAATAATAACTTATTCACCGTCACAAAGTTGCAGTGTGCGATGATCACCACACCAAGTGACAAACACGACAGGGCTTAGAATATATTTCAGTGAAGTTATATAAGAAAGCAAGGCCTTAACTTCCAATACAACTTCCAGATCAGTGTAATGCTTGTAAATCTGGCAACACTGTAATGAAACACCCCTTAGTTTATATGCCTTTCAACTCTGTTTTTTCCAGGACTACAACACCGTGGAGATGGACTATGCACAGTGTATTCCACAGAACTGTGTTCACATCTTAAATTGTGTTTTTTAGAAATCAGAAAGAAATTAAGAGCAGACAGAAGTCACAGAATGCTTGCTACCATTTGGTGCAGAATCTTTTGTCTTCCAGTTTGATATCCAAAAATTTACAGATTAAGTATCCGGAACTATAATTTTGTTTGTTGTTTTGTGTGGGTGTAAAACTTGGTTGCTCACATTGAAGGAGGAATGCAGGCTGAGGGTGTTTGAGAATAGGGTGCTGAGGAGAATATTTGGATCTAAGAGGGACAAGGTAACAGGGGAATGGAGAAAACTGCATAATGAGGAGCTTAATGATCTGTACTCCTCACCCATTATTGTTCAGGAGATCAAATTGAGAAGAATGAGGTGAGCGGAGCATGTAGCATGTATGGGGGAGAGTAGAAGTGTATACATGGTTTTGGTGGGGAATCCTGAGGGAAAGAGACCACTTGGAAGACCCAGGCATAGATAGGATGATAATGTTAAGATATATCTTCAGGGAGTGGGATGTGAGGGTATGGACTGGATCGATGTGGCTTACGATAGGAACAGGTGGCAGGCAATTGTGAATGCGGTAATGAATCTTTTGGATTCCGTACAACGTGGGGAATTGCTGGATGAGCCAAGAACCGGTCAGCTTCTAAAGGACTCTGCTCCATGGGGTCAGCAAGTAAGTGAGTGAGTGAGTGAGTAAGTAAGCAAGTAAGGAAGTTTATTAGTAAAGGGACAAGAGAAGCCTGAATTTTATTACGGAAGAATTACAAGTCATAGCACAGATGTACTTCAGTTTCATGTTTCAGCCAAGGCCCAACTCTACAGATTCCCAGTACTGTCACATGTTGGACTGGTTCTGATAAGATACAGTTTCTCATGCAGTGTACAAGTATCTTTCTGCCATCTGGTAGCTGAACATACAAACTATATTGTCAACTTCAGTAGTTCTTGCAACTGTCTTAAACAAAGCTGTTGTTTCAACTGACAAGTGTACCACAATTATTTGATTGCAAGTAACACAAAACCTTATTTTTACAAACATTAGAAAATATAAAAAGTCACAAACTACCACTCTTAGCACGTTAGCAATCCACCTTAGCCCAAACTGAGCTACTCCCTGTCTCATAATTAAGATGTTGTGTACAACTGTACTTGTTATTAATCAGCTGTAGTTAGCATGCTGCCAGCTATGTGACTTTAAATTCAGCTATGTGGCTACAGTTGGCAATGCTCAGCAAAAGCACAGGAACTGAATTAACTGTATTCGTAGGTTGCACAGCTTGCTTATAGCACAATATACCATAAACTCTAGGCCAGTAAGCAAAGCTGCTTACTATACCGATCTTGTATGAATGACACTGATTCTAGGCCAATGGGCGGGCACTTTCAGACAATGAACAACTGCAAACAACACTGGATTACAGTTAAGTGAATACATTAACTCCCTGAATCGCCCTAGCTGCCCCACAGCAGCACACTGCTTTCTGCTGGCACACAGTATAGATGTGATCTCCAAGCTGCATGTTTCCATGCAGGTATATGGAAAACAGTACAAATAAGATTCAGATACCATGTAACATGACAGTTAGCATGAATATCTGCCAACAGATGGACTGCAGAAAATTCAGTCACACACTTCTGTGAGACAGACTGCTGGAATTAAGACAAACAATGACACAAGAGGTGGACTATCTGACACTCAAATTTACCATTATAACACAAACAAGAACTCCCCTTCAGCAACAGTTTGTGTGCAGTGTCTGGACTGACACAACTATTCCATTAGCATTACTTGAAATAATACTGAAGGCCAGAGTTGGCATAATCCAGGTGACAATACATTAACAGGTCATTATTTAAAGTACAAGTATTTGTATTTTTGTCCAAAACTGAATTCAAACAGTACTTTTGGATGCCACATGTAAGTCCACCAATGACAAGAGATCAGGGTGTCAAACCTCATGGCAGCAAAATTTAAAATGTGAGGAGTATCTGTAAAGCAGATACACTGCAACAGATGATGACAGTACAGTAGTATTCAAAATGTGCAATTCTAAAAAGCCAGTTAAATGTGTTTCTGTACTGAGAGACTGCAAAAAGGCTATATGTTGGTAAGCATCTCATGAGGCTTCATCTCAGTTTTTCAAGCAGACTTGTGCTGCAGCTGTGGAAAGTGTTTCTGGTGTCACTTATACACTAACAGACATCACACAAGGTATGCTGTAACACAGGAGCAGCTAACTGAAAATAAAGTCTAACAGAATGATTCTGCTGGCAAAAGCAAAGAGACTGAACGTGGGAAAGTACGAAGTTACTGCAGTCACAAACAAAGAATGCAACAGCACAGCATGCTGTGTTGTTGGGCAAGTAGTTCCCAGTATTTTGAAGGATCTGGTGCCTTCAACGTCAAGGTCAAAAATCAGAAACTACTCAAACAGTAACACATCATCATCATCATCATCATATCCCAGAAGACTGGAATCTTCAACACAAGCACCATAAGAAAACTGCTAGATAACACACAGTTTCTGGGTAACAAGAGAAGAGGCTAGTCCTCACATGCAATGTTCACCATGCCACAGTTGGCAACATGTACAGTGAAGAGTCAACAGTGATGTAATTCAAAAAGTGATGAAACCCCTTGAAATTTGTGACTACATACACAGTGAGGGTAATGTTGACCAGGTTGATTATCAAATGTAATGAAGAAGGTATGCAAGTGGTGGTTGAAAATGTTCTGCTGCTTACTGCAGGTGGTGAACAGGTTTACAATGTGCAAACTGCAGTGAGAGCAGCACAACCTGAAACCACTGGAATACCTAAATGTAAAAAAGAAATTAGCATAGCAGCTGGTTGGAGACATAAAAAACCACAACGATGAGAGGTTCTGATGGCCATTATCCATAAACAAAGAATGGCTAAATGACAATTTTCATTCCATTATGAGACATGAAAGCAAAAGTATGACAGGTAATGCAGTGAGAAACTGCAGTTCTGCTGTTATCTGCAATCATGGGTTGTGGAAAGTGGTACATTCAGAAGAAGAACATAAATATATAAACAGAGCATAATTCAGTAATCACACACTTGAGACATGCTCTGTGGCCCTCACTACATTTCTGGAGGAGAAGAAAGTCCCTAGCACTGCCACGGCTTACATGCCGGGGTGCAGAGGTGTAGGAGCTATAGCTATAGCTGTACCTCCCCTCTGTGTTTGCATATGCATGTCATGAGGTGACCTTTACCTGTACTTAGGACTGAACCCAGGCCATCCAGAAGCATGACAGCCAACCTGCAGACTGCAACACCTTGACTTTTTAAATAACAAACTGTCTTAAGTTTCTGCTTTCACAGCATTTTTAAAATCTTGATGTGTGTAAAATGCATAAAAAGTATCTTGAACTGGCAGCCACAAAACAGGACAAAATTAGTGCAAAGGGTTAGTCAATGATGTTATGCTTCCTCTCCATAAACACTACTGCAAGTACACAAGAGAAATACCAGGGTATTGCTCTGCACCCAGATGCCAGTTTTGTACATAACCTCCGCAAAAACTGGTTCTTATTATAGGGCAAGTTGTTGGACTGCCTACAAAATAATGTGTCAGTTAGGAACTGGAACTATTGTTGGCTGTCTAACAAGAACTCCTCCTATTTATCTGTCACTCAGTAGAGGAGAATGCGTTTCTCAACCTGCTTGCGACAGATAGGACACTCAGACATGCGATCTCCACACATCTGGCATGTACCATGTCCACAGAGGAAGATCATGTTCTTCAGACGGTCCAAACAAACAGGACACATTGTCTGCTCCTTGATGTCCTGCAGCTGCTGCTGTAACTTCTGTATGTCAGAGTTGGACGTGTCTCGACTGCCATTGTTCATCAGGCACACCGGTTCAACTGGAACGCCACCTGTCAAACAGTCAAGCAGACATGTGACCTAGTGGAAGTGGGAAAACATTCATAAGCATCACACATATAGATCTCAGAATGTTCGAGGTACACAACAATTGAAACTATTCTACCTTTGTGCTTGATATTCCTGGCATATTACATCCTCTTTATGTGAGAGAGCAGCTTCAGATGTCAGTGCAAACAAATTCTTTATAAAAGTTCTAACTGTCTCTGTTGATACTGTACCAAGGCCTGTTTTTCCCAGTTCTTCTCCATTATTTACATTCTGTCATTCTGTATCTGGCAACTACCTGTGGCAGCACATTCCTGCTACCTCCACTACTCCTCGCCCATCCAAAATTCAGACTAGCATGCATGATTATCATTCTGTTGCAGCTTGTAAACTGATACTGGTGAATTTACAATTTTTATCTCTTTTGATGGCCTGGTCACATTGTTGATTTAGTGTCTGACTGTTTTTTTAAAATTTCCAGTTGGATCAGACATTAAATCAACAAAAATGACAAGGCCAAAAAAAAAAATGTAAATTCACCTATATGAATCCACAAACTCCATCACAGGACCCATCAAAATACACACACACACACACACACACACAAACACGCGCGTGCGCGCACACAACAACAACAACAACAACAACCCACTTACACCAGTCTGCAATTGAACAAATGCACCTCATACAAATTTCAAAACACACTGCCAATGTTACGAAACCTGTCCAACTTTCCCACTGCACTCAATATATGCAACAACAACCTAAGCCTCATGGAAGAAATAAAATAAATCAAAAGCTTGCAAGATTTCAGGCTTCTGCCACAGAGTAGTCAAGGCCTATGTTCTTCTGGGATGTTTGATGGCGCATGTTGGTGATTACCGACGTTTCAGGACAACCTATCAGTCCCATCTTGAAGGGTCAAGCATTTCTAATTCTTGACAGTGTCAAACTTTCTTTAATAGCCTACTTTACTTCCCTCATTGCTGTTGATGATCTGTTATTGCAGATACAAATGACACATTGCAAAGCTCACAGAACTACAAATACAACTGCGCAGAATCGGCAACATCCTCTGTTCCATTGCATATTTACAACACCATAAATTATTAAAATTAAAGCTGTAGACCATAATTGAGGGGCTTCATTCCAAAAATATGTACACCAACTTCGACAAGAACAGAGATGACTATGGAAAAGCAGGCATTACACAAGCCTTTACTGGGAACAACTTCAGTAGTCAAATTTTGGTTAGTCCCACCACAGTAGGTCAGATAATTTACGCTCTTCTTACACATACGTGTATTGTTCAGTGTTGTATAATAAAGTACAGAAGATGTCATACTGGATAAACATTCACAAAAAACAAATTTATTTAGCAACTTTCCATGCAATCCTGGCAATACAAATTTATCACTATATTCCATCAAGTCCTTCCACATGTGAAATATGCTATCAAAAAATGATCACACAGGCATTACCTCCACACTATGCATCATTCACTGTACATACTGTGGCCATGCATCTTACCTAGGGGACCGACAATATCTTCGTCATTATCCGCCTGTACATCCGATATGGTTCCAATCCCACCGCAGCACACCACAAAAGGCACCATGTGATCAATCTGCGCACGACACTGGACACATTTCTTCATGAGAGCGGCACACCCATCACATGCACACATGTGTCCACAAGGTTTGAAGAGCACTGAAGCCTTCTTGTCTGAACACACAACACACTCTTCAATCTGAAAGTACAGCAAGAATAAGAATACTAGTGGAATATTACAATGTCTGAACTTATATATTACAGTTGATATCAACAAAGAAAGATTCACAAAACATTCATTGTCCCATCCAATTAACAGGCACACAAATTCACAGACACTCTGAGAAATTATAACTAATTACACCACAAGTAATCACTGAATGACTCTGTAATCATTAACAGAAATTTGACTATACACAACTTGCAGTTCCTACTTGCTGCACTTGACAGCCATTCCACATGATGCAGGCTCAAAACCTCTGAAGCATTGCAAAAGTGACAGCCTGCTCACAAGAATTCCATGCACATGCCTGACTGCTATCATATGGAACTACTTTGGAACAAACACCCAGTAGGGTTCGGTGAAATGCTACAATTATTTGTAATAACTCTTTGAACTAAAACTGAATATAGGGCAGGGGTAGACTATTACTTTTATTCTGAGACCGTACTGTTACATCTTGAGTCACCACAGTCCAGACAGCCGGAATGAAGGAAACTGCCATTTGAAAATGTTAAATTGTTTGCAGTTACTTCAACTGTACATAATTTATACACACACGAAAAACCATATGTGACATTACCAGTTTTAATAATCAGCTTTAAGCATCACAGGCCCTCTCAAATTGTTCAGACACACACTACACCAAAAAATCACATCACTGCAGAATACAACTGTCAGTACACATAACAGCAGTACCAAAACTTACATATCTATCAAGCTTGTAACTCTTTTACTTGCAGTAATTATTTTATCCCATACAAAAAACTGTAAGGAATAATAAGGACTGTTTCATTAACAACACACCAGAACTGCTGAAAGTTCCACTTCATCTTTCTAAGGGTCCTACGTTGCCCCCCTCTGTATGAGGTCCAACAAAAACCACAGCATCATACATACATATGTGGTGTGATCAAACAGTTTCTGGACTGAATTCATTTGCTTGTAACAACACTTGACTTAATTCAATGTTGTCTGCTCCAAAGTAGAATCCTTTGGACTTTTTACAGCAGTATTGTTCACAGCATTTTGTGAAGTGCATGGTCTGAAACTAAGCAAATGCATCCCACAATGTTGCTTAATCATGGTGTTATCAATAAATCTCCTTCTCTTTAATGCCATCTTGAGTTTCAGGAAATGAAAGATGTCACAAGGAAATTCTGGGTCTCTTGAAGCGTCCAGTGAAAGTCCTGACACATGTTGCCATGCTTCTCCTTCTGCACCTCACCGGCAGGCCGCGCTCATATTGGGTGGCAATCAAAAGCATATCAGACTCTCTTTCCAAATGCTCTGAACTGACCATAATGAAATTGCCAACATGTTAACAACTTCATGGATGGTGATTCTTCTATTCTGAGGACAAGTTTCTGCACTCAATCTGCATTTTGATCTATTTTCCTCACTGACAGATGTCCTGACCACTCAGCATCCTTCAATAGAGAGGTCACACTGCTTCAAAACTTGGAAAACCACTGTCTGCTCTCCAAAAGTTAATTTAAACAGTCTGAGAATTTCCATTGCATTTCTCCCCAATTTAAAGCAATACTTTATGCAGACACACTGTTCTTTCAAGTCTGTAATTTTCTAGGTTCATTAAAATCATAAATAAACACATGCTCCTACTTAACAAGACATTACTGAACAATCATATGCGCTACAGACTTATTCCAAGCATGAAATGAATCAGCAGTCTCTACTCTGTCTACACTGAACAAGTTCATGCTAGCAGTAACAGGGTTGTCTAGTAGTCAGTCTGAGGGCTATCATATTGTACCATGACACATGTATTCTCACACGTATGAACACACACACATACGCTGCAATTGGTATGTATTCATTCCTCTGCATAATAAAGTTGACTGAACTACATATGTGAGATTTGAGGTTTGTACAGTGGTGTTGATGAGGATTCAGATCTTCTGGGAGAGGATGCTGTGTCGCTGGGTGAGCGTTTCATGACGTTTTCTGAATGACTGTTTAAAATGTCAGAAAATACTAACCCAGCAGCAGCATGTCACATCCCAGAAGACCAAAATCCACTTAAGAGTTACAAGTCTCTGAGTCACAACCAACGTATCAGCACTTCAAATTTATTACCTTAATCCTGCCCACAACAGGTTCTCGGCACACCAGACACTTCTTGACGCGTGGAGAGCATACAGAGCAGCAGGCCACATGTCCACAGGGCTTGAACAGTGTGTCACGCTTCAGATCGGAGCACACCAGGCACTCATCTAGAGTAACACCATCATCCCCACCTTGGCCATCAGTTCGACGCGGCTCAATCTGGTCACTAAACAAAGATATCTGACTGCTTTCACACATACTTCAAATACTAGGATTCTATCTGCTGCACTCTCTGACGTATTTATGTCACAACCACAATAGAATGTAATGGAGTCTTACAGTGTGGGAAACCTTAGCAATTCCCTTGTATAACTACACAGGCGGTAATCTAATGCACAGTCCAAAAATATACAAACTAATGTAAGGAAAAATGAGAGGTCTAACAGTGTAGAAGATTTTTCATACCCAGGTAAGATTCGAGCGTGGTTTCATACATGTGAGTACATTACGACATTTGCACATTTAGTACTGAGGTTTTTGCCAAGGCGAAGCAGAGGATTCAGTTCCGCTACAATATGATGTGTTATGGGGTAAATGCATCCTGATGTTTCAAAAGAAATAATGTTTTCATCTGCAAGGATCACAGTACTGGAATACAATACCTTCCTTCCAGCACTGAGACCTGATTACCCCACTACACAGCAAAATATCCAAAAGGAACAGCACCCTCTACTTACCTACTTACTTAAAGTTTGTTTTACCTCTATAACTCCTCTGTGTAAGGACTAAACCTATGGCACAAGATGGGTACTTAGAAGCTCTCTGTACTCCAGTATATATAACATGTACCATGTAGTGGGAGATCTCTTGCATTTCTGCCAAGTGTAAGAATACATTTATTTAGTTGTTTACTCACGTGTCTTTGTCCTTGTGACATTTTGCAAGCGCTTTGCAAAGGTTGGGGTCAGGACATAAGTCCAATGGTGTTTGTCCCTTCTTGTTCTTGATGCCAAGGTCAGCCCCATTCCCAGCCAAGAAGCAGGCAATGGAGGCCGAAGATTTCTTGTCAGCACCCTGGCTGCCCAGGCCCATTAAAAGCTACAGCAACACAGCATTTGAGAAACAGTTAAAATTATATGGTGCTTACTGTATAACTATCTACAGCATCCTGCCACTTCCTACAACTCACATCTAAACAATCTCATTTAGACCTTGTTGTTCACTCAACATCTCTTGAAACTTGTACATTAAATCATATCAATTCTTACAATGATTAAAATAGTGTGGGCATCATTAGGCACCAAAAAGTGTTTCAACACATTCCTGAACTAAGATGGAAGCAGGAAGATCTTCTGAAATGTTGGTGACTATATACCAGTCTACATGACTACACGATGTCATGTCTTTATTACATCTTCATACACTTGTTCACTCATTCATGCATTCATTCTGTAGTCTGTCCTACGACAGGTTCATAGCCTCTTGCAGAGCAAGTTCTCCACAGACTTGTATCTGATAAAAATGTGAAAGAGAAAATGTACCCACTATCATTCTCTCTCTCTCTCTATCACGCACGCACACACACACACACGCACACACACACACACACACACACACACACACACAAACAAAGGATGGGTGATTCATACTGCACATATTTAGGCCATTGAAGGGTTGAAATTGTACACACGGCAGGGCCACGATGCAGTACAGACCCAGACATTGGCAATGAATATGATACAAACACTTGTATTAATACAAGACTAACATCTCAGCTGTTTGTAAAAAAGTGACAGCCAGTTAGGGCAAGTCCTCCAGCTTGGTGTTAGATGTGGGACCACCAATGCAGAAAGGAATTAGTATATTATGGTCACACAACTGTGTTCTTGGTCCAGTTGATGGTTCTTGCAATTGAAATGAGATGAAGAAATGTCCCAAGTAAATACACACTTAAGACATACTTTACCCTATAAAGTTCAGTGGTTACTTTATGTACCATCAGGTTTAACATACAGAAATTTCACGTTCTGCCCACACAGCTGTATTTATGTGTTTCGTGTGGATCTCAGAACAAACAGCGATTATTTCACTATACAGCATTAACTGACTGGTTGTTATAACTGAGACGGAGAGTGTTTAGTGCATGGTACAGACTGAACACGAGATTTCAGGCTTCTGTTGCAGTGTAGTTGAGCCGTTTGCTCTTCTGGGACATTATGTGCCAACGTTAGTAACTGTTTACCAACATTGTAATTGTAATCGTGTACCACTGCCACCGGGTACACACCCAATTGCAGTTAAATAAATATCATATCATCATTTCAGGACAGCCTGTCAGTAAACAACTACCAACATACAATGCTTAACATCCCAGTAGTATAAACTGAACGTTTGAATGTAATTCAGGTTAATTTTGTCCATACAGGGTTAAACAGTGGTGTTAAACAAACACATCAAAATATATCACAAGACTGCAGTGTCATTTACATGAGTGAGAAAAATAAGTCTTACATTTCAATTTGAACTGAAGCAAAATTCAAACATAAAAACTACATTTACCTGATTGTAACATATTACATCACTGAGTCATGTGGGATGTGATGTTTTCTCATTGTGTACTTCCAGATGTCCCCTCAAAATGTTGGGACATATTCCCCCAAGCACACAATGTCACATCCCAGTACACTTCTGTAGGAACCTAACATGCAGCAGTGCATCACTGATACTCTGATATACGTCATCCAATACTGCACCACTCAAGGTGCAGGCCAACTCCAAGCTTAAGACACAGTGCTGTGGTGGCAGCACTCCTGCTTTATGTTTGGGATATTCCAGGGTGATAGCATCAGCTGCTGATGAGATATCCTGACTGACAGCTTTTGTGGACTTCCTCAGCACCTCAAATTACATCACAACCATTTCCTTCTATGTCCTTTCCAGTTCGTTGTTCACTGTTCATCCTTTGACTCAGTGCTATACATTCTGAGCTACTAACAGTGTCAATCAACATAGTACAAATAAACATGTAGGTTCTGTCATACATCATGTTGCAAGGCGGATCATTTTCAGTGCTACTTATGAAAGCAACAACTACTGACCTTGCCAACATCCTGCACATCCTGCAGCTGTCGTAGCTGTGACAATGTGTGATGTCGCAGAGCTTCGTGCAGTGGTGTGTCCCCATCCTTGTCTGGTATGTTCAGATTTGACCCTTCCCGTACCAGCAGCTGCAAAAGGACATACTGCAGATAAATACTGTACTCAGAGTTGGTAGCACTGCTGTAGTTTCATCCTCCTCAACAAAGCAGAGTGCTGGAGTCTTCTGGGAGGTGCTGCTGTGTTGTTGGGCGTCAAGTTCCAGACATACTGCAGGATCACAGAATGCTTGATCCTGAGATGAAGGTATTATGATCCTTAACAATGTCAGAACTACACACTGCATGACACAGCACCACATCCTTCAACAATACGACTGTGACTACTGCAAATATCACACAGTTCTCAGAGTTACTAAGTCTTTAAATTTTTGGTGGGAGACAGTACCATTTGAACATGGACTGTGAAGTCACCACTCAGCATTATATACTGTCCTGTCCCCATAAAAAAATGTACAGCGTAAAATGTACAGAATTACTTTATGTTTCATACGGGCATGGAAGTTGGTCTGTCCAAGATATTAAACCATATCTGAGAAGAGGATGCCCGCAGATAATCTGGGGCTTGAAGAGAGGAAGTGATAGGAAGTTGGAGAAATCTCTGTACTGAGGAGTTTGATGATTTGTACACTCCATCTAATATTACTGGAGTGACCATATACAGGAGGACGCAATGCACAGGGCAAGCAGTATGCATGCTGACGACATGACCAGGAGAGGAGAAAAGTTTGAAAAAGCTGAAGGGAAAAGACCACTTACAGAGACCTAGGTGCAGATGGGAGGGAAAGTATTAATATGGATATGCGGGCTGGATCAACCTGGGTCAGAACAGGGTGCTGTGGCTGGCACTTAACATGGTGCTGAACCTTCGGGGGATTGCTTCACTTAGCTTCTCAAGAAGGGCTCCGCTCCAAACAGTTGAGACGGTAAGTATTGGCACCACTCACTGCAGGAATTACTTACATAAAGAAAGCATATGTCCCACAAAGCATTGTGGGATAACAACGGTAAACAAATGCCAGTAAAACAAATCAGTGATATGTGACGCAAGTGTCAGCAGCAAATGTTGGTTATATTACTTTCAACGAAGTTTGACTTTTAGTTTTGGCACTGATGTATTTGCGGCATCAGCTGCCACGCTACTCACCCGAACAATCTGTGTGTGCTGACGCTCCACCGCCAAGTGCAGTGCAGTCTGCAGGTTCACATTCTGAAGGTCCATGTTGGCCTGCCCCTGGTGCACCAGGAGTTCTGCTACCTCGACATGGTTGTTGAGGGCTGCCAGATGCAGGGCTGTGTAACCATCATCCTTCTTCTCATCCACAATCCAGGGTCGAGGCAGTTTCATCAGAAGAATCCGCATAGCACTGAAAACAAAAATTATAAGTGAACTTCTTAATCACCACACTGCCTTGCCTTAACAATGACTGAGGGTGGTATGACGTCACCCACGAAAGCATCAGTTAGGTTACGCGCCCTGCAACAGAAGATCAGAATATGCCAGCCATGAAACCTCAGTCGGTATACTGTCTACACTACAAGCTGGATGGTCTGCAGTTCGACTCCCTGCAGGGAAAAGAGATTTTTCTGTTCTCCAAAACGTCCAAACCAGCTTTGGGGCCCACCCAGCCTTCCATTCGGTGGGTATTGAGGGTAAAGCGAACAGGGCATGAAGTTGATCACTCATCCACATCCGGTGGTGAGGTTAAGAATGGGCGGAGGTATACATCTACTTCGCTTACATGCTTTCAAGGTGTGGACAGGAACAACTTAACCTCTGTATCAGCATCAACAAATGCACTATTCTATACATCATGTATTTTAGTAGTAAGATAGAAATAATAAAAAGTTTGTAATTCATTGCACAATCAAGAAATGAGCTGTATGAACTTAACCTCTATTTGCTAGCACGACATTATTAATTCTACTAAGTATACAGAGTAAATAACTGAGCTTTAAAATTTGTAATCACAATATTAGTAACATATGTAGGTACATTGTCGTGACTTGTCCAATGTCATGTAACGTGACTGTATGGATACAATGCAAATAAATACAGTACAATACAATACAGTTTAGAGGACCAGCAACTGCTCCTGTTTACCACCCATCAGTCCACTCTACTTCATGTTTCTGTATCAGTCATTATCTCTCAACTCTGTACAAGCTTCCCTGCAGACATCCCATGTCACAACTGCCATGACACTTCATACTTCATAAATATGACATTTGAACATGTCAACTAAACTTACGGTGTCAACCACTGTACTGTGTGTCCATAACTTTTAATGACTGGCCTGGTCCTGTTACCCAACTGTTGGTCTTCACTCTGACAAAATGGACAGCCTGTATCATGTATTGTGTTTCACCATAACTAAATGTCACTACAGTGCAGGTAGTGTGTGGCAGGCAGCCATCTTGTACTCGTGCATTGTGGCACGGATTCTGTTTCAGGTACTATTTCAAACAGTGCACTGAATACTTAGCAAGATGCACATGATCCTTATCACAACAACACTCTGCCACCTCCCAGGTAACTTCTTGCATTTCACGTGACACCGGTGTGAGAACCGTAAATCTTCCAAATATTCATTCCTTTATTTGATATTTGATATATTTGTTACCTGCAATTGGGTTGACACCTGGTGGCAGCAGTACAGTACAGTACAGTACAGTACAGTACAGTACAGTGCAGCGCAGCACAGCACAGCACAGCACAGCAAAGCACAGTACAGTACAGTACAGTACAGTGCAGCGCAGCACAGCACAGCACAGCACAGCAAAGCACAGTACAGTACAGTACAGTGCAGTACAGTGCAGTACAGTACAGTACAGTACAGTACAGTACAGTACAGTACAGTACAGTACAGTACAGTACAGTGCAGCGCAGCACAGCACAGCACAGCACAGCACAGCAAAGCACAGTACAGTACAGTACAGTACAGTGCAGTACAGTACAGTACACATTTACACACAAACAATACATAAAAAAACAGAAATAACAACTTTGGTTGGAAGGCTTTCTGGGATTCGAACCCAGTGGTCAAACTAAAATTATTGTACATGGTACAGTCTGAATAACTTCAAAATTGCAATTTAACAGTTTCCCTTGCACCTAAGCACCAAACTGTAAAGCTATGTAGGGGCATTAGACAAAGCTCCCCTGCATGTCGAACCCCATGCCACTCTGAACAGATCACAGAAACTTGCGCCTATTACAACATAGTGGACTGGACGTTCCCACAGATCTATGCACTACTGCGACATGTTTCGGTCATAATGTGGCCATGTTTAGGTAGTTTGTGCAGAATTGCACACAGATTACACAAACATATTTTTTCACAGAGCATAATACAACAGTTAAATGTTAAACTTTCGTTTGTATACAAAATCTTTCAAGTTTGAAAGAGAGTTTATATTCTCTTTCTTTAAACAAAACGAATTTTATATACAAACAGGATTTTAACATTTGACAGTTACAATACAGTATACAGAGACAATCTGACATCTACCGTCGACTGTATTTAAAATATAAGGCACTGTACGTTTGTGTATTCTCTTTGTACTTCTTAAGAGCTATCTCAAAATATCCCTATATAATGGCCGAAACATGTCGCAATACAGTGCGGATAAACACAATGCAGACTGTGTCTACATCATCCTGCCTGGTTGCACCGAACACAGTGAAGCAGCTCACAATGCCAAATATAGAGACAAGACACATTACGTTCCCTCCATTCATCTTATGCCCACTTCCACATCACTTCATCACGACGGCACACTTCAGCAGTAACTGTGTCCTCTTATGAAGACACCAAGAGTGTCAGATGTAGGCAAGTAGCACGTGCAGCAAACCGCTGTACGTATACGTACATTAAACGATAATATTAAAACGGTTCTATATACAGTAAAACCTGTCTAACTTGACCACCGACGGTTCCTGAAAAAGTGGTCAACATAAGCAAGTGGTCAACTTACACAAATGTGTTCCAAAATAACTTTTATACTCGTATTTTATTTTCT
>Ga0123357_10003805_pt1 | contig 17461 bp, 10 predicted proteins | sample TergutEmb28metaG_FD_89873 | JGI IMG/M metagenome (GOLD analysis project Ga0123357, IMG submission 89873) | Embiratermes neotenicus P4 segment gut microbial communities from Petit-Saut dam, French Guiana - Emb289 P4 | ecosystem: Host-associated > Arthropoda: Insects > Digestive system > Gut ... | reverse complement strand
TGTAGTTATTTCTTTGCTATTAAATACCATCATAAAACATACTACCATAGTTGTGTTTCATGACTGAAATTTACCTCACCATTAGTCTTTCTACACACAACGGGGATGACACACCTCAGAATTCGGAATTGTTAGCATCCACCAAAGGCCTAGCCGCACATACATCTGTGTTCGTTCCTCGTGTGAAACAACACAGAAGACTCCATTTGAACGTGTGACAAATTAACATCTTTTAAATACACTACTTTCGCCGACGCACGAACGTACCGACAATGTAAACTATCATTAAAAGGCTATGTGGAAGCAACGCTGCTCCTTCAATAAAACGCGCAAGAACAAACATAAAGCACAACGTAAATTTCGACATGCAGGAACGAAAGTGTTCATGTTGGCTGTGACAACAGAATGCTGCACGAGTCCTACAGTGTTATTTTATGTTTGTGTGTGGCCAATGGAGAAATACTACATCAAATAAAATATATGTACATAAAAGACGAGAACACCAGTCCTCTCAGCTTGAATTCCTAATATCTGACGCTTAAAATAGTTGGCACTGGAATATGACGATGTGAAAATAGGCCAGTAGTAACATATATATTTTCCCCGGGCAAACCAAATATTGAAATATTTTCTTCTGCTCTGCTGCATACCGAGTGTTACGACGCAGCGTTATTGTAGAAAAATATATTTTTTTACACACTGATTCCAAGAAAACAGCAATTACCCCCCGGTGACATTTTCTAAATCTGAGCTATCGATCTGCATCATTCATTCAAATACTTAACAAAACAGTCTATAGTACTGACGCGTATTTACCTGTAGATGGAGTTATACTACGACAGCTGATGACAACAGAACTGTCAAAAATGGACGCACTGAAACCAACGTACACCTTCTCTTCTACAAGCAAACACACTTCTGCGGCACGACGCACGTAGTGCGGCATATATACATATATGGTTGAGTCACTATCAACCAGATGGTGTTATTTATCAGGGCACAACATACGCACCATCTTGTGGCGCTCTCGCGGTGCTGCCTAGGGGCATGTAAAGTACAGTAGGCGAAAACATGGATCAGAGCGAAAATACAGTAACATAGCGTCGTGCTAGCACTCTAACGAGATCAAAATTGGGATTTTATGATCCGTGACAGACTAGACAGTACGGTGGCTAAACTACAGAATGGGCGATGCGGGCTCAAAATCCGGGAAGGGCAAGAGAGTTTTCTTTAAAACAACCACGCCTGCTCCGGGGCCCACCCACTATCATGTTTAATTTTTGTGTGGCTATTTCAATGGCCAAAATCAGTTTTTAAAATCCTAGCGCCATATTGTCGTCTGTGGCCTGTCTTACTCTACCATATTTTTCTATATTATCTCATAAAATGCACGATTTATTGAACAAAATTGATTTTCCATACAAATTTTGTATGAAAGCATTTCTCATAATAATAACCATTCAGCGATGTCATAAATGTACGTAGATCTTCATGTAACAAACCCGTTATTCTTGTCAAATTTTACTGGAGCTTAGATTTTCGGAAAATCCTCTTACCTCCCATTTGGATGAGAGTTGTTCCCAGGACAAACAGGCGGTCATGACGACTTATAGTCGCTTTTTCGGAATTTTCCGAACGCGCCAAATAATTGCGTATAAGAAAGTGCCTTTCTTTAAGTATTGCTGTTGTGGCATGCACCTGAGAATATGTTGTAAATCGGTTCGGAAAATTACGAAAAGATTCCGATTGCTTTTCGTATAAAATTTACCATAGGTAAGTATAATGCAAACTTTCTGTTCGCCCAGACGCATAGTGCCGCTAATTACACAATTACGCACCGAACAGTGGTCAATTAATGAGGATAAAGAATGCTAACTTGGAAAAGCGTTTGGTTACGTACCATATTATCTCATTAAAAGTCCACAATATCGTTTTATGCACTTGCGTGCTTTCAGGCTTCCGCCGCGAAACACATGAGAACTGCCATATTCTGGGCTATTACGCGACGTATAGTGATAATTCCTTACCGACACTTTGTCCCGAAACGTCAGTATGGCTTTACTAATATTCGTTGTGTAATAACCCAGAACAGTGCAGTTCTGGACTTCAGAAATTATCACACATTTTGCTGCATTAATCACACACCCCATCTCACCCCCTACCACGGTTTACGGTTAGACGGCTACCTGTAACTTTCCTCTGAACCACCTTGCTGGGGTCAGATTATAGGGTGGGCCAGCAGGCCTGCTGCCCCGCGCGTCAATCCACGTGGAGCACCAAGACGTCGGTGGACTATCCGGCAATATACCAATGAACTCAACTTTCCACATGTATACAACTAAGGTCCTTGCCTGGCCGCACAGTACTTATGAAGGGGTCCATTTTTCACTGATCAACATGTCTGCTAGTAAAAGCTTTGTCCTGAAGCAGTTAATGACTCTCTCTGCCAGAAAAATGAAATAACGAACTTGTCATTCCACAATTTGCAGGTGGATTCTGAGATTTAGAGGCTGATATCAATGAGTTGTTGACTTTTATGATTCCAATTTGGCTGAGGGCCTTTAAGAGCTGACAAGCATTGTGTATGGTACAATTAAGATTCTAATGCAGTTGTAGATAAGCCTCAGTTGACTACCAACGCTCTCAGGACAGGCATCCTGATAGCAGATAGCTGTCACTTCTTTCGGGTTCGCCATTTCATGGATGTCACTGGGAAGATGAAAGCTGTCATGGCACCACAGGAGTAAGTATATGAAGTTGCCCCCACCTTCTACCAGGAAATACAAGTGACTATTCAATCACTACTGAAAATATTTTTCACGCAAAAGCTTATACATTCTTAACCCCTCCACGTATTTCCCCAATTCAAGTATCTAACCCTGGTAGAAGTCTATGCTTACTGAAACTGTGGCTTGTAGCATGGATATGAAAGGCATCAGTTATACTTAATGCAACAAGCATCCATCATTCTCAGAAAAAAACAGAAGTGACTTAAACAATGAAAAATTCAAAACTGCAGTACTTGAATAATTCTAGCTGCTGCCATATTATCTGCTACTACTGCTACTTTGGTTATCACTACACAATTTTTGGAGGCTGTGACAACAGCACAGAAATAATCACACGGAAGTTTAGAATGAAACAAATACCTGTATCCTAATTTTCAAGCTTTTGCCTAAAGTACAGAACATCAGTTGCTTTTGTTACAACTCTTCATGTTAAAAAATGCCATAATATGAAAACCATATTTACTGGAAGTGTACTAAATATACAGCATGGCTGAGTTACAAAACTGCTCTCACCTTAACACTGTTCATGATACCAAAAGCCTTGATAATTGTTAAGAGTGGTTGCTCCAGGAAAGGTTAGTCCTGAAATATGCCATGCATAACATTAACATAAATCAAAGAGGCAGGAAAAATAATTTCACACAAGAAATAAAACATTTACTTGTATCACATTTCAGTAGCCTTGTTAGAAGTCCCCTCCAGGAACTGAAAGCATTCAGCTGCACAATGAAAACAAAGTTGTGATACCCACACAACACCAAAAAGAGTAAATCAAAATAAAGAAATATCACTAAAATGCTTAAAGATAGGTTTATGTTTGTTTATATGAAACAATTATTTAGAGAAGGTACAGAAGTTTCAAAAATTACCTACAACACAACATACAAGATGATGACAATATTAATATATATCACTTCCAAATTTTCAAGTATTCTTGCATAATTTTTGTGTACTTCCTAAATGCACTGTAGCACAGTATGCCACATTAGGTATGGAGATACTTTAAGAATACACATCATCATGCTGGCTGCTTAAAAAAAAAAAAAAATTTATCTACCAGATCTACTGAAACAATGAACAGTATCACTATTCAAACTGTGTAAAATAAGTCCCAATTTCAGACAATCCAACCAATTTATTTATCAGACACAGCAGCCAACACAATGAGACAGGATACATTCAATATAACTGATACACCAGATGGTGCACTACCATTTCTTTTGTTTATGTACATTCACACCTTCCAGTTTCAAACACCCTACAAGCAATCAAACACCAATGAGACACTGATAATTTAACATGTCTTGAAATGTAATAAAATATGTTTCCATGCCATGCCCTGGAACTACTTAGACTATAATCCTATAAGAAATGACCACTACTATTATACAATACACAGGAGTGCTGGATTGTGTCTTTGGGCTTCAACCAACTATGAAGCCACAAGTGCAATACACTTATCTTCTGCATCAAATCTCCAGAACACAAACTATGTTAGGTATACAATTCAATTTTCAATTTCAACCTTTAGGCATGTAAATTACCCACAACAAAATTCAGAAATTTCATATATGATTTTGTAGAGGTTTACAGCAACATTTTCATATATTTTATTTTTATATAATATTTGTAAATGTTTCACATATCTGAGTCTTTGAGGTATGACCAAGTACTTTAACAAGAAAGTCCATGCACTCAATGTCATTAACTTAACTCAAGAAAAATAAAACTGCCACCAGCAAACACACTAGTTAAGCATGTTCCTTGTAAAGTTTGTGTAAACAGAACAATCCTGCGATAAGAGATATCAAAATTCTAACACAAGAAACTGGTGTACGCTGTTTTGTCTATTTCTTTTGAACTAAGAATTGTCCTTTCTCAACTAACGATGTGGTGGTTCCAGCACCACATATCCTGCAAGAACCTGTACCATCCTTACTTGAATAGGTTACACATTCTTACTTTTGGACAATTTTGGGGGGGGAGGGGAGAGGGGTTTTATCTAATTTTTTTATGAAATATATAATAATTTTATAACGATTCTTCACACAAGCTACTGAGGGTGGAAGAGAAGGATGCAGATGATGAAATACACAGTACATATCGGTGCAAACTGCCATGCTAGGCTCAAATGGACCCTGGATTTTCAATCGCCAGAGTAGCTCGTAACATGTGCCATGAATTCCTATGACTTACTTTAACCCTCTATGGCATGACTCACAGCTCTTAATTGAACATGACAGACTGATGAAGAGTTTACTACTAGTTTTGTAAATTAATTGATATGCCCATCCAAAGGGGTTCACTTAAGGTAACCACAGCTTGCGCATTAAACCAACCAACCAAATAGTAGTAATTCATGATGTGCACCTTACAGGTGCAGTCAGCAGAAGGAATAACATACTGACATGCATGCCATTAATCCTCTAATATCACTGTCTGACAGCCAGTGTGCAAAAACAGATATCAGGTGCTACAATCATAGACTGTATGTATAGGTTATCCTTCAGAATGGCCTGCAAGTGTTTTCTGTACATGCTTGATTACACCAACATCCGAAAGATGTTAAAAAGGTACTGCACTGTGTACTTCATTCTCCTTGACAACTGTTCTAAACGTTACTTACTAAAAAAAAAAAAAACCCTGCAGGTGGCACTTTTTAGGAAATTAAAGCGCGTGGAGGTGAGAAAGCTTTCACATCAGCAGGCTTACATGTCAAGTACGTTACATGGCTGTTATCTTCCTGCATTTAGTACAGCTAAGGAATTTGTATCAACTTGTTAAATAAATTAAGTAGCACCAACTGAAACTGTGTGTGACATGGGCTAATAAAACAGTTATACAGCCAAGTTCAAAATGGTTACAAATTGTGTGGCAAAAGAATGAAAATTACCTTCTCAATTCAGTTACTCGGTGTCATCGGTACAGTCTTCCTAAACCCAAAGTGATGTGCAAAATTACACTCTGAAATGAAGTTACACAGCAACTATGGAGAAACATTTTTCAAAAGTACATAAATTACGTAACTAAAGTACTCGCACATATTTTATAACCAGACAATATATAAATGAATGCTCATACCCTTCTTCATCTGACAGTGTCAGTTACATGTGGATTAAGAAAGGTCAATGTTAATTTCTACAAATAATGCTAGTCACAGTGGCCTCGATCTTTCAAGTAACAAACATACATTTTATTAAGACCCGGTTCATGTCCTGACAAAACAAATGTTCATCAGCTAAAAAAGTCCAAGCTGACTGCACATACAAACCTCTCAAAACTTATGAAGAGGCTCTGTAGTTCAGGTAGAAATGTGCACATAATACAGTCCCAACAATAGGGAGACTTTGACTAATAACAGAATATCTGATTTTAAAATCTTGTATTAAAAAGGACTAGTGGTATACTTGCATTTAATATATACATCAGAGCAAGAACCCCTAAAAGCTAACATAAGATTTAATTCACAGTCTTTCAGTGAGTTGCTGTGAACCAAGGGAGAACTGCAGTACAGTGTACAGTACACTGCAGTTGGACCTGTTCCTTTCACAAGGCAACAATATACCATATTTACATGAACATTAGCTGCACCTTCACACAGCAGGAAAAAATTATTGTACCTGTAAAGAACAATGAGCAAAGGGACCCTTCACACAAGCATGAAACATGACCAGTACACCTTTCTGCATCACGAATGCAACATCAAATAGTGCCACCTGGCATCATCCACAGCATAGGGTTGTGGTTTGCCAGTAAAAAATGAAGGCAATGATGGCGCATACAATCATAATTACAGTAACACTGATGAATCACATCAAACTGCTTCTTTGTGAACTTTACGCCAAATAGCAAGGGAAGAATTTATGTATGCCTACATTAATTTTAACTTTTAATTAACTCTGCCATCACCTTACAAAATTTCTACAATCACGAGTTGTGGCATGTGAGCGCCTCACACCAATGTCAGATGTAATTTCTTTATAACATGGCCAATATTTGTGTAAATATGGTATTTTTCTTTAATAAGTGCCAGCAAGTATATTTAAAGCATTTGTTGAACAGCTCAGATATGCAGTATATCATGTGCACTCCATACGTGGAAATAAATGTCTGCATAACAGAATTCTGTTAAATGATTTGTAGAATAAGAAAACACAATGTCGTACCATCTGTATCACCTTTTCTAAGGATACTAATAGCTCAGTGAAAATTAGACCAGAGTACCAGCAGCCAAGCTGCTGGATCTGAGAAGAGTGATACAGCTCTTCTTCACTTACCACACAAACACTATCTTTCAGTAATTTTTATTTCTTGAAATATTTCAAACTTGGGTGAACCGTCTAAAACCACAGACAACAAAAGAGGTTATTTTCACTTGCACTGCCATACACCAACAATGTAAATGGCTGAAGAAGTCTGTAGTTCTTAAGTACCAATGCACAAACATATAACAGGGATACTTAAAAAGGAGGTGGGGGTTGTGGCTGCAATTTTGAAACACTTAATGAAAACACAGCTTGCATAAGCGAATCAGAGCCAACTGGTAGCTAGCAACAAGTATAATATACAGTAAAGATCCAGCATGTGATGATCTGGAAAGCTCTATTAACCTTGAAATTGACAAGAGGTTCGTTATATTTTCACAATTCCATCACGTGGCAGCAGTGTTGCAAATGATTTAAGCAGCGAAATGGTCTCTTTTAGATTATATATGGTATACACCATGTTACATTAGTAACAAAAAGGGAGCAAGGTGTAGAAGGGGAAACAGCACAGGATAACATGTGAAAAATTAAACAGGTACATCCGTGAGGTTGCTCAGTAAACCAAGGTAGGCATAAGGAAAAACATTCTAATATTCAGAAACTTATAACATCAAGTAAAGCCCCTGGTCACATGTGTTGGAAAGGGCAAGTGTTCCGTAATTAGCTTGGAAAGTTGCCTGATCCAGTGATTTAGAATAATCTGCTGCAAACAAGTCCCATCACAAACACAACCTGACATCTAAGTATTATGTCCATCATTCCATAACTTTTAAGTAAAAAGGAAATATCACAGCTCCAAGGTCCAGTCCATCTTAAACCTGCACCATGGTGAAAGTAACTGCCACATGTAAAATCCACCTCATGGGGAGGTATTAAAATTTCTTTAATTTGTAAATCATTTTAAAAATGACAGTGATTTTCAGTAAAATCTTGAACCAAGTGCACACACACAGCACACAATAACTTTCATGACATGATCTTCGTGAACCCTTTAATGTGTACAAGAAAATGAATAACTACAGTTAAACCCTTTATGACACAACTTAAAAATTTTTCCCACCTTAAACATTAAAATAACATGATTCCAGAATTCCAGCACATGATTTCCATTTTAACAACGGCCAGTTTAAGCTAATTTCACACCTCAATGAATTAAGCAGATTCGACAGTTGTGGTACATTTATAATGTGAATATCCATTGCTTCAAATGTGCATTTAACTTCACAAATGTTACCGATCTGCTGCTTCATTTCCTTCAAATAGTGACAAGGTAACATCTTCACTTAGGCTCTGTGTGGTTATAAAGTAAAGATTCTCATTCTGATGCCATCCTGTTCACATTACTGAATTTTCATCACTATCTGCCTTAAAAATAATTTTGTATTTATGAAACAAGTTTAGGCACACCTGAACAGCAACAAAACACAGTATTCAATAGTATATAAATTCTGCATGTTGTGAACCAACACTTAGTAAACATGGTCATCCAACAAAGCATGACGATTTCAGATTTTGTAATACGGGGCATTCAAAATCAGTGATAATAAACTTGAACTATGTACATAAGGAATACCCCTACTGTACTTGTATATCAAGCTTTGTTAGAATGAATGAGATCATTCCTTGAAATGGGTATGTGGTTTGGGGGTCAGATTGTTTACACAGTAGAAGATACATTTAAATAATGTATGTTAAACCATATAGTGTCCCTCAAGTCCAAAGCAATAAGGTATGATCTTGAGAGTAGCTGCATGCCAATTTATTGGTCACTGGACAGGGCACTGAGGGCCTGTGGAGTGACTGACAAGACGTCCTGATATCTAGCATCCACCCAACTGGATTTCTATCTCCAGAATCACTAGAAGGCAATGGTTTTTTAAGTGGAGAAATTTCAGAGTGCTGCTCGTCTGAGGAAGCATTTCACCGATGCATGTAACACCCATCACTTCTGACACTACTCAGTGTGTGACTGCTAAATGGAGTCTGAATCTGTGTATCAATCACATTGATGGATGCACTGAATACGCACTGTGAATACAAGCCATTTTCATCATATTTCCCTATGGTTCCAGCCTTATGGGATGCCATGTATAATGAATTTGTAACTGGTAAACTGCTGCATTGGACTGCTAATATAAAATGCATTTAATGAAGCCAATATTTTCAATACCTGGAGTATAAGAAGTGTTCAAGACAATGCAAGAATGAAGGAAGGAATAAAAGCATGTAACTGCCACATCTGTATCTAAGACCTATATACAGATGACAGTCGTTACTGGATATTATACAATAGGCAGTGAAATACAGGACAAACTCATTTTTACAGCCCTGTACTTGGCAGCCTTCAGAGGACATTAAAAGGAATTAAATTTGCATAACAATTATTTTGATTAATTTCACAATGGCCATTCACCCATTTGAGGAGTCTGTGCTTTAATTCCGTGCAATTTAATGAAGTGAACCCCAAGTTACATATGAAATTCCTTTTCCAAAACATTTAATTTTAATTCACCTGTTAGCACTTTTTAATAAAATCTTCCTGCTTAAACCTTTGGCACCTAATGCTACCTACTGGCTATGCATAATGTGATGCTCAAAGTGCTGAAAGCTGCATATTGGCAACAGCCAATTAGGGCTATTCTTATGCCGCCCTGACTTAAATTCTGGTCTCCTGCAGATCACACCAGACAATACCAGCATAAAAAGGGTCAATAAGGTAAATTCTGCCCATTTTTTCAAAACTGCTCAACAAAGTTTCACTACACATGCTTCTAAATAAAGCTGACCCATAAAAAGTGCGAAAGACAACACAACTGTTCCAACAGCAGATTTCTAATGAACACTTGTATGAACTTAAAAGGCCTGGCCTCCACATACCAAAGAAGGGTGTTTGTGTGTGTACGTACAGTCTCTGTAACTAAATGCAAGGTATATGAATTTTTAAAACATTAATTCAAAAAAGTTGCTGATAAAAACACACACACATTAGGAGGATAACATCTCTCCACCAGAATAGGCCAGTGCAATTATATGTTTTTGCAATGCACATTACAGTTTTCTGCAGTTGAACTGATCTTCAATTCACTGCATTCACCAGTGTGCAAACAACTATATTCTTCATTCAGCTGGAAAAGTAGTAGCAAGGCATAATCCATCTTAAATTACTGTATTACATAATCACTACCAATTACAACATATTTTACCAAAGTAGCAAAACTTTTCCAGATATTTTATCCACTTATAAAATGCAAATTCATTTGGGAAACAGAAGTAAATAAAAATGTATATATGAGTAGCACACATGAACTCTACATTGAAAACTGAATATAGATAATGGGTTTATTAAAACATGCTAGTCAAATATAAGTAGTAAAGTAACTCCAGTATAAGAAATAGCATTAACAAAATATAAAATGTTTGCATTCAAACACTCAGCAGCAATTAATGCACTATGGCATATAAATGGACACAATAATATATGGAGTCATGAAAGTGAGAAATGGAACACATTAATAAACTTCATTTCCTGAGAAAGACAAAAACAAGATCATTTATACAATATTTAAATCCTGTGCTGGCTATAATGAAACCTAACACTACTAATATTCATGCCCCCCCCCCCAAAAAAAACAGATGAAAAATAAAATGAAAAGTTGAAAGGGCTAGGAGAAAAAATACCCCAATCAGTCTTGCAATAAATGCTCTAAAAATAACAGAAGAGTCACTACCCTCAACAAGTTAAAAGTTCTGCTGCCCCAAGATGTCAGTTACCTCACTCGCCATCATACATCATGAATGCAGCGGATGGTCTGACGAGAAGCAAATTTCTTATATCATGTCACGGTTTCCTAAAATCAAATGTCATGATGTATCAAGACAAGGAGACACATTCTGCAGAAACCAATTCAATGATAGAGGAAGTGAAAGGATACAAACTGTGCAGAGACATAATATGTTAACGTGTAAGAATCAACAACTCATCAACTTTTACAATGCTCAGTAGAGGAATAAGAACTCCTTACTGGCTTGGTGTATGGCAACAGTGCCCTCTTCTATTCCAAGAGTTGGTGAAAGTAGCCTCTGTTACATATACTGAAGTACCATTAAGTTCTTAATTCATTATACCAGCATTCAGCACAGCACAGAACCATGAAAGTGCTTAGAACAAATGTAACTAGTTTTATACAAGAAAATGCTCAGAAACTAAGTTCGTCAAGAATCAACAGATTACATTACTGGACAGTTGTGAAGTGGAAGTGAAGTACACTTGATATTACAACAGTCTGGAATTTTCATTACAACACAAATTCAAGGATACTGACTGAAATTATGATTTCAAATAGAACCTTCTACAAACTCTCCAACATGAATTATTGTTATTATTGTATTCTTATTACTTAAACAGGACATGACTGCAATAAACAACAGAAACAATAGTGCACAATCTGAATCTTCTACTGTACACAGTGATTGATAGTTCAGCAGCCCAGTCTCACTTCTACAAGTTATACATTTTCTGGAGGAACCATAAAGGGAGGGATAGGGACCACTGATAACTTGATACAGAACCACGCTCCTTTTTTAACATACAGCCACTTGTATCATCACTGACACCCAACCATAGTTCTCACAATCTGTCCTTGTACATACCGCTCTTCACTCATCACCACCTTCTTCACCCTCCTCACCTGTAAAAGCAAGTTTAAAAAAAATCAACATTACTGTTACCATGGCTATACTATCATATTTACATCACATTACAAAGTGCTGATCATGCATTTCAATTGAATATGCAGCTATTTGTATGTAGTTTTATATAGTATAATAAGCCAAAGAAAGAGCTGCATGAACAAACAGTATACATGACCTCACAGCTGATGCACAAATCATTATTACAGTACTACCTAAATATGCCTAATCAACAACACACATATTACACTAACAAGTATAAGTATATCTTAATTGCAGATTAATGAAAACTACAGGCAGAAATATTGCAGTTTCACATACTTTATGCCATGAACCACTTTTCTGCACAGCAAAATATTTTACAGCAACTCATATGAACTTCAGGTAAAGCATTTTTAACTGGACAACATGAACCACAATGAAAAAATGCAAAACATGTTTAGTATACATCAACAATTTGTTCAGACTTTTTTGGAGCTGTTGAGATGAAACATTTCCGCAACATCTTTCTCCTTTAGAAAATAAGGTGATGGACAAAGTCCCTAAAAAGAAAATTGTCAGTTAACTTGAGTCATGCAATGTGCTCCCTTTTGGATTTCTTGACCCGTGAAGATGGGACTGATAGGTTGTCCCAAACATTGGTAAGGAATTGCCACCATACACTGCATATTTCAGAACAGCGCAGATCTCACACGATGATTTGGCATGCAGGCCTTGGTTTGGCTCCACATGGTGCAGTTCAGAGCAATCTGGTTTGGCACTTCATACATGAATTTAAAAACACATCAAATACTAAAGTGCCAAACTTAAGGGAAAAACCTCATTTTGTATTTGAAGAAATATGGTAATTTGTAAATCACTTCAACTTCATTCTCCCTTGCTGACATATACATAGCGTTTGGTCGCTACTACATACATCTTTTTCACACTTAACAAAAAGCTAAATAATTAAAAAGTGGGGGCATCTAAAAGTGTCAAAGAACATTCATCATACCTAATATCATCCACACAGAATTGCAAAGAACTTAAGCAACTTATGCAATGGTGCATACTGACTGATGCTTAAATTACAACTTGTCTTTGATGAATTATGACTATATGGTGGTAACCAGCATGTTTGCAAAGCCCTAGTTGAGCCTGAATAAGAATACTAAATAAATATGAACTATATGAATTATTCACACAGAATCCTGAAGAACAAGAAGCCAGGATGGAGAATCACAACCAAAATAGTAAGCAAGGAAAGGTCTGGCCAAGTATAAAATGTACATGTTTACAAGAGTATTATTATGTTAACAGCAATACACAGCCACCACAGTCATTTAATACAAGACAGAAACACCAGCCAAATGCCAAGGAGTGTTCTCGCTATGTCACCACTAAGCACACAGCACTATAATAGTAGCTATCCTTGGGTCCACAAACAGACACACAATATACTGGGGAACCCACACTGCCAACCTTATTCCAACATGTATTCAACAAAGTTACCATAATTACACACATTACTGTACATTTACCTTCCTCATCACCTTCTTCTACAACTTCTTCCCCCTCATCTTCATCTTCTTCCACCATAACCTCATCATCATCACCTTCTTCACCCTCTACATCTTCCTCTTCTTCAACTTCCTCAACTACTACTACTGAATCATCACCTTCCTCTTCTTCACTGAATGCCAAAAGAGGTAATCACAATAAAGGCACACACAAAGAAGTCAGTAACTATAATAATGAAAAGGAATATTAAGCAACCTGTTCCCTAAAGACAAAACAACCAGCTTCCTCTGAAATGCCAACTGTTTACCATATGTGGACCACTGTCAAAAATAAAAAAGATATGACAGTAAAAAATACAGTAGTCACTTGGTGACGACATTAACGACACTTGACCTGGGTGGCCCATTTCACCATTCTGTCGATACTATGAATGCTGAAGTATCTCCACTTCCTACATGAACAATTTCTGATATTCTCCCAATGAAAGTGTGTCAATTCTGGTAAACAAAAACTATTTCTTGTAATGAGTCTTGATGTCGTAAAGCAAATACGGCCATGGACATTCTTAATCCTTATATGCAGCATGGAAATATCTTGTGTATCTGGCACAAACTTTTGTTTTGCAAAATGGACATCAAAATTTTGATACCCATCAATTGTTCGGTGGTTCATTTGTGGTGCAATGATGCAGTAACCTTATCCAGTAGTGTGCTGATAGTTTGCCACTACTTATTGCAGACATTTTTCTATGTTCTGTTCATCCAAATTTTCATCTTCTCTTAGCACACACCATGCCAAGAATTTTGGAACAGTTGCTTACAAAAACCTTGCAAATCACCATCCAGACCTGGACTTTCCCCCATGATCAAACTATCATAACCAGATTCACAGAAAACCATGCCGGAGTTATACTGTACTTAACAACCAATGCCATCACATTTTCCAGATGTTATTATGCTGTCATCAGGGGCATGCGTCGGTGCAGTTGGTTGAGGCACTGCGCTACAAGCTGAAAGGTGGAAGGTAAGATTCCCGATGGTGTCACTGGACTTTTTCATTGACATATTCTGGCCACACTGTGGCTTTGGGGCAGACTCAGCCTCTAACAGAAATGAGTACCAGGAATACTGCCTGAGGGGTAAAGGTGGTCGGTCCACAGGGCTGACAACCTTACCACCTTCATGTGCTGATTGTCATGAAATCTGGGAGTCCCATCCTCCTGGAACCCTCAAGGCATGTCCTGGGATTGTTTTACCTTTTTTACCTTTTATTATGTTTTTCATCTTCACTGGTAAGAGTTCTGAGGTCAGCGCAGCAGTATCATATTTTTCTGCTCTATGGACAACACATCAGTTCTAGTGTAGATAATAAGTACAGAAACATTTTCAACAAAATTACCTCTTCTCAACTCTAGCCAAGTGTATAAAAAGACACCATTTCCATGTATTCTATTAAAATTCATTTACCTCCTGGACAAAGTTTTCACGTGTCAAGCATAAATGCCATACAGTACTAGTCAATAAAACTTCAACATGTTTACTGTAATTAAGATTTGAATGAAAAGGTTATATTACTGACCCAAAATCCTGTTCATCCTTCAGACATGCATTTCACAGATCCTTTACAAACCCGGATATACATTTTGCCTCAGACATTCATTTGTAATTGGAAAAACAACTCTCCTTACAGAAAACCTTGGAGAATGTTTTTTCTTAACTTTCTTGCTTTATCTGTTAAAAATCAGCTTTCAATTCCAGCACATACTAATTTACAAGAGATGCACCATAAAAGGACACCATCCAATGTGAATTTATGAACTTGGCCCCAAACAGGCAACACTGGTTGAAGATTCCACTATATAAGTGTACGAATAAATCAAATTACTTCACTTTCTGCTCTGAACAGTCATATACTCATAACTTTACTTGTAAACTACACATAAATAAATCAAATTACTTCACTTTCTGCTCTGAACAGTCATACACTCATAACTTTACTTGTAAACAACACGTAACACAATGTTTCAACATACCTGCCATCATCCTCACCCTCAACACCATTCTCTACCTCAATGTCAGGCACCAGGTAATACTGCAATGGATTCGGCCACATGTCATCTTTTATGACCTGGTGATGAAACAAAGTAAATGCATAATTATGGAAATAAATGAAAACTCAGACACACAGCTGCTGCATGACTCACACACTGCAAGTCCTGTCACCATACATACTGTACACACAGATTTAGATAAATGGACACCTCAGCTCCCTAACACTGCACATAACTGTACTCAGCTAGTTCCAGTCACTTCTTGGTTCACACTTGAATGGCCAGGCAACAGTACACCTTTGCCATAAACATTTACTGTGATGAAAGTATACTGTCTATCCTCATGTGATGCTGTGTCACATTATCAAACCAATAGGACAGTCAATATATCAAGGGAGACTGCATACGAAACTCCATGCCACTCCATTGTTTAAAAGCATCTGAAGAGTCTGTGACTTAAATGACAAAGTTTTAGGAATGGAGATAAAAAGGCTGGAACTGCACATGCTGTGCTTCCCACCCTTAACAGTCTGCCTTTTCACTTGCATGCTGACAGGAACCAAGTTAAATGTCCAGAAGAATACATTACATCATCTGACACCTCAGTCACACAGACCAGGTTAATCTGTCTCCAACAGATGTGTCAAGCACAGTGCAATATATTCATTTTGTTCATAAACATGCAGTACAGTTTAATACAGAGTATTTCATTGTGGAGACCTATATAACGAATAAATCTTACGAAAAGTGTAGGACAAAATTATAATGCAGTTTCCTGGTACTTCAGTTCCTTCAAAATCAACAGTACATGAAATGGCAAATAAATTTATGATAACGGTTCAATGCTGACCCTCTCCATGGTATCTCTACCTTGTCAAAGGCTAACGCCAGGTGAGAGTGCTTGCGTGGCCAAATGATCCTAAGAGCTATGCCAGCGGTAGCATTTGCTACTGGTAGGGCCACCCAGACGAAAGGGGATATCCTGGTCCTCCAGGTTGGGAGTTGGGCGTGAGGCTAACAACCTCACCCCGTAAAAAATTGTTACAAAACCTTACAATAAGCCTTGGAACGTAATGAATACCCGACGAAGACAAAGGACTACGGATTTGACATTTGGTACATGGAATGTTCAGACCATGCTGCAGCCAGGAAAGATGATGGAGATAGCTGATGTAATCTTAAAACTAGGAATAGGCTTGGTAGTCCTACAAGAAATTAGATGGCAAGGTGACGGGGAGATTAACAAGAAAAATTGTACTGTAATACAAAGTGGACCAGAGAACCAAACAGGGCAGTATGGGACAGGATTTATTATATCAAGAAAAATCAATGAAAGCATCCTGGAATGGGAACCAGTTAATGATAGACTACGTAGAATCAGAATTAGAGGGAAATTTAGGAACCTGACAATAATTTCGGCTTATGCTCCCACGAAGACAAGGGAGAAGAGAAAAGGTAGATTTCTACAGCAAACTCGAGAGAATATGTAGTAGAGTTCCAAAATATAAGATGGCCATAATTATGGCAGATTTTAATGCCAAAGTAGGAAGGGAAGAATGCAGACATAAAGCATCAGGCAAGTACTCCCTTCATGAATATAGCAACGAGAATGGATTGTTTCTGGTCCAGTTTGCAATAAGAAATAATTTTTATATTAAGAATACAACATTTCCACATAAGACAATCCACATGGGCACCTGGAAGATTCCTGGTTCCATGGAAGTGAATCAAATCAATCACGTATTGGTATCAGCAAGGCATGCCTCATCTATAATAGATGTAAGGAATAGTAGAGGGGCTAATTGTGACTCAATCCATTATCTAGTGAAAGCTAAAGTAAGAGAAAGAATCAGCAGGGGCTAGAAGCATAGAACTGGATGTGGCAGGAGGAAATGGAACTCTTGAGTTAATAACATCACTAGAAGGGAAAATGAGATACCAGCAAAGTTTAGAGAAGAAACTTGAAGAAACAAAAACTATAGAATTGGGATGTCTTGACATGAACAAAATGTGGAAGGATGTGAAAGAGACGATAATAGCAGATGGTGAAGAAGTAATGGGCACAACAACAATACAAAAGAGAAATGTTGAGTGGTTTGATGAAGAATGTAGAGAAAAAATAGCCAAGAAGAATGAAGCTAGAAGAAGGATGTTACAGAAAGAAACAC
>Ga0123357_10003803_pt1 | contig 17465 bp, 7 predicted proteins | sample TergutEmb28metaG_FD_89873 | JGI IMG/M metagenome (GOLD analysis project Ga0123357, IMG submission 89873) | Embiratermes neotenicus P4 segment gut microbial communities from Petit-Saut dam, French Guiana - Emb289 P4 | ecosystem: Host-associated > Arthropoda: Insects > Digestive system > Gut ... | reverse complement strand
CATGCCTCTACATGTTTCGAGCACATGTGCTCGAAACATGTAGAGGCATGAAATAAACTTATTATAAAACAAAAATTTTGTGCATCAAGTTGGTTAATTACTGGGATAAACTTTCTGTGAATATTTTGGAGGTCTTCCCAAACAGCAAATCTTTCACAGTTAGGGTAACAGAGAATCTGTGTTTTCCAACAATATGGTTACATACAGGTGTTTATTTTTAAGTAGATAATGTTTATGTAATTAGTCCTTGTCCTTATGCCTATTGGACCGTGCATCTTTGTGATAGTTGAAGAATAAAAGACCAACTTGATGTCACTTGCTATTTTATTCCGCTTCGTACGTGCTCAACATTTTTCGGACGTTAATATACCCATCACCAGGAGCTTGCGACTATTCTGTTGAATTACCACATTGGTCGTATTGTTCTTGTTTCGATGTGTGTTGGAGTTTCGGTGTGGTTGGGTTGGAGTGGTATCCGTGTTGCAGGCTGAAGCCTTCAACACGGAATTAATATTCTACTTTTAAATCTTCACATGCCTAATTCGATTTCTTAAAATAAGACTTGTTAATCTCCTAGCACCTAAGATGTATCTGTCTCCTATTTGCAGACTTCAACTCTTCAAGTAAGTGTTCAGAGCAGTTTAGCTCCAAGTTGATGGAAAGTACGCCGAATACCCATTACAAAGACCATTTCCTTACTGCTGTTTACTGAAATAATCGCTTTTCGTATTGATAAACATAAGGCATACGTAAATGCAGTGTGTGGGCCAGATGTAAGATTTTTGGACGTCACAGCATATGGTGCAAATAGTTACAGCGATGTTTGGAGGAACGAGTCCCTAACAGTACAGAAATTTCTTCCGTGTACTGAGGAATATCAACACTGATTATATGGTTTCCCCTCCCTCTTACAAAAACCTCTTAAAAGCACCTTTTAAACAATTAGCACCCCTTGATGCTTGCGATCCACCACCCGCATTGCTCACGGTGCTGGAATTAGACCTAATTGTGAGTCAGGGATGCGACGTTCGGGTTATGGCTCCAGGCTGGCCTTAGTGATGCGCTCAACTAACAGCATAGTCGTATACTCACTCCATAATCGGTAGTCTAAACATATTTTCAAAGTCACTACATTTCCTTTCCAGAATGCTACATTTCACCTGATTTTTTTTGAACGACGATCCGCGTTATCAGAGTGCTATTGGAGTCAGTATCTTGTGTTCAGTTAAGATCATTAACAACAGATTGAAAGTCAAAATACGATGTGAAAACACAGTATAAAGGCAATGGGGTGTAAGGTGTTCTGTTGATACTGTAACTTCGCACTGTCACGTCTGTGAATGTGTGTATTGCAGTCTACTTGCGTGCTCTTTCCTGCACGTCACTCCTACTTTGTACCCGTGCGAATAATTCGCAGGCAGAAACAGTAAAACATTTAACAAACAGAATTACAGCATCGTAATCATAAGAAACATTAAACATTGTGCTTGCCAGTGCTTGATGCTGAGTAATTACTTACGGAGAACAACGGATGAAGGCAACATGTAAATAAGAAACAAGACAGGCACTGTACTTATAACGTAACACTGAGGCGCGTTCTTGCAAATATTGGAGCTGTGGCAAAGCAATAAGTATTACATATTCTGATTGCGTGTGTCACCTTAGTTATCCTGCATACAATGCGCATGCACCATATTATCATCTTTGGCCTATCCGGCTGTAAAATGTCCCACGGTATCTAATAAACGGCACCACTTAAAAAAGATGTTTTCTCTGAAAAAAAGTCCTCATTTTAAGGAGAAATGAGCGAGATATGGTAATACATTTCTATTGGTCTCCATGTCAGTTGTCCGCTATTCATGTCCGACTTTAACGAAACTTGAATTTTCTCGACAAGTTTCGTAAAATACTCAAATATCGAATTTCATGAAAATCCGTCACTGGATTGCCGATTTGTTCCATACGGACGGACGGACACGACGAAGTCAATAGTCGCTTTTCGCAATTTTGCGACTGGACTCGATGTGCACAACGCCAGGTCCACTCTTGATTGGCCCTGAGCCATTTTGCCGTTTACTGTAACAGTGTGCTGAAACGTAACCGTCGCATTCATCCAAGTAACTATACATGAAATATTCGCCCTTTGTTATGTACCTGTGCGTAGATCGGTATTTCGCGACATTTCGGGACAACTCAGTACCATCTTCAAGGGTCAAGCATCTTCTTGAAGTGGCCGACCCCTGGGACAGATGGGTTGTCCCGAAACGTCGGTAACTACCAATATACGCCACTTAAATCCCAGAAGGACGATGACTTCAATTACACGGTGGCGGCGCGTAGTACTGTATCATCATCATCATCATCATTAATATTCAGCCTTGAAGGCCGGGCTTGGCAGGAACCAGAGCCCAGTCATGCGACCGGTATGGCTCTGGCACACTGCATCCTGGGCAAGTACTTGGGGGTAGTTTGCCATTGCTTTCTCCCGCCTTTAGCCGCCAGGTGCCTCCGTACGCAACGACGCGAGAGATCCTAGCAGCAAAAGGTGGAACTGTGGGCGAGAAAGATGTCCGGTAGTAATTTTGCCTAAGTCCCGACTTCCTCGTAAATTTAGGGATCTTTTACATGCCGCAAATCTACGATATGGGACCGACGGCTTCACTTTCCCTCCGAAGGAAGGCGTGCTGAGGATTTTTTCGCCCTAAAAATCCGACGGCTTCGGCCGGGTTTGAACCCACAAACTTGGGTACTAAAGGCCATCACGCTACCCCTAGACAACCGAAGCCGTACAGTATATCGGAATTCAATTCCTACCGCGCAGAAAGCACATTCCATTTCAGTTATAAATCCTATCATTTAGTGGCACATGGGGAAAAGTTATGTTTTATTGTGAATGTCTATACGGGCACAAAATACACCGTGTCTTTGGGAAAACTGTACAGCATCTGTAACGTTGTGACGGTGGTATATAGATTTACTACTGGGATTTATACGATTAAGTCATACTTCTTTTATCAAAGTGATTTTTTTTCCCTATTATGTGGTGCATTAGTTTCGTGAGTGATAATGAGACACGCATATCTGTGCTTTGAGTGAGGCCTGCACCCTCTGCCATTAGGATCAGCTATCGGTCTTTGTTAAAATTAAAGTCAAAGTTGTGGAAAAGGAATACAAAAGAAAACAAATCGATTGGAGTGTCACGTGACGTAGCGGTAATTCTGCAACAAGTAAAGCGCAGGAGTTGAACTAATTTTGAAAGCGATTTCTCTGCAGTGGGAGGAGGCTAACCATATGCCTACGTCAGACTTGTCACAAAGTGCAAGTACCCGTGTTATCAATGGGTGCTGATTTCCGTGCTGTTCGTAAAACTGTCGCAGTAAACCCCCTAATAATGCATTAAGGGACCAGGAGGTTGTTTTAAGGTCCGATGGATATTTTGAATAGAGTTATCTACCCTGCTGGCAGCCTGATGAAGTCCCCCACGGAATCGACTTCTCAAGCCTTGCTTTTAAAGAAAAAAATGAACACAAAAATGTGTGCAAATTTCCTGTAAAGCAGAGTCGTATTGTGACAGTATTTATTGCGAATCTGATAGTAGTTTAGATTGTCGTAAATTTCTTTACTTATGAAACTGTTAATTTATCCATAAGATAGAGCAATCCTTATACATACATGGACATGCCCTGAGAGCTCTAGGAGGTTGAGGGTTCTAGAATTTCTAGACAATCGGCGCATGAATTTGGCAAGGTTGTCAGCCTTGCCAGTCCTACGCACCTGCCGCCTTTACTCATTTCTTTTAGAGGCCGAGTCGACCCTAGGGTCATAGTGCGGCCATATTAAGTGAATTGAGTGGTGAAGGACAAAGTGAATGACAAATCCCAATACCGCTTCACTCTTTAATATTTTCTTATAATTTTGGGTTCTTAATAGCATTTATATAGTCTGTATTCTCACGTCCTCTTTCTTTATGATCCACTTTAGTATTATTTCTTACATCTACACCTACGTCTCCCAATTACTTTCTTCTCTTCAAAATTTCACTAAAATGTTTTCTATATTTCTTGTAATTAACGTGAAATTTTTAAAATAATATTTAACAAAAAAATTAATGTAACATTCTGACGTTTTATTTTGGGTCTCGGAATTTGGCGTTGTAAATTTATAGCGTCTTCAAAGAATACTTATCTTAGTAATTAACCAACTTGATGGACAATGTGTTTGTTTTACTATAAGTTTATTTCATGCCTCTACATGTTTCCAGCTCCATGTGCTCATCATCAGGAGGTCAAAATTGTATTATACAGCTTCTGGTATCATCACACCTATAGGTGTGATGATACCAGAAGCTGTATAATACAATTTTTAACTCCTGATGATGAGCACATGGTGCTCGAAACATGTAGAGGCATGAAATAAACTTATTGTAAAACAAAAATTTTGTGCATCAAGTTGGTTATTTACTAAGATAAATATACTGAAATGCACGGTCAGCAAAACGTCAAAAAATCTCTGAAGAATGTTTTGTGCCCAAATATTGTCCTCCAAAATATCCACACAGATCAGGATAAACGTTTTTTAAAGACCTGAGTTTTCTATTTATGTACTTTTGGAGGGGGGGAGGGTGTTTCTGTGTGCCATAATTCACAGATAACCCAATTTTATAGGCTTGGACTCCTTTTGAGGGATTGATATGTGTTTAAATTCTTACGTTTTCACCACGACTCTCGTTTATACTGGTGGTTAAATTTAATGTTTTTACACTATGTGGTGTATTTGGTTTCTCCGGCGTTTCGAAGGAACTTCATCATGTTTTTTTTTTGTGACTGAATTTCTTTGAGGTGTGGGCTGTCAGCCGCACTGTCCTTCGAAATGTCGGAAAACACCAAATATACTCCATGTTGTAAAAACCTAAAAGTCTCCATCATTTTAATCAAGTTAACATTGTACGAAATGGTCACAGGCCCCTCGCTTGTGGTTGTGAATATTTACAAAATCCCTTCACTATCCTGATCAAGCATAATCCACTCCACAACCCCATATGATTTGATCTGCACTTTATTATAACTTCCCATCTGCGACTTGGTCCCTTTATGTGGAAGAGAATCTTCATCGAGAAGCTAAACTTTACTCAGCTGGTCAATGCCTTCGTCTTCTGTAGAACTCAAAAGGTTCATGACAATGTTGACAACAGTCCACTGTGGTTTCTCTGTTATTCCAAACGACTCCAGCCCTCAGTTTCCCTTTTCATTTAACAGCCACTTAACATTTTCCTCCCATTTAAGTCGAGGTCGCCAAAGTTGTCTTCTTACTTCACATATTCTGACTATAATTCTATTGAAAATTGCCATCTTTTCCATGTGTGCTGCATGAGTAAAATAAATAGGGAAACTTTTGTGTTGTTTCTTCAGCTGTAGCTGGTTTTCAACAAATTCATCTCTAGATAAATTTATGTTTTAAACAATTAGAGGCCTCTGCAATGGTAACGTCATAAACACTGCGTCGGCCTCCATGACAGCATGCTGATTACGCGTTACAAATACCCAGATAATTCAACTCTTCAATCGTTGAACAAAGTCTGCCAACTGTTAATTTCTAATTCCACACGTCCAAGATTATGGACTCAATCTACATTTCAGATAGTTCCAAACATCTATTGCAAATAGCTGTCCTTCGAGGTACCGTGTGTTTGTTGTACCATTGACACTTTCGGTTTTACATTGACAAATATTATTGAATCACAATGGAGTTTTTCTGCTATATGCAATGGACTGCCGTCGCCTGTAATTATGTGTTTAGACTGCCGGCCTTACCAATGTGGTGGAGAAGTTGCCGCCTGAGCAAGGTGCTACAAGCTCACGGTTACTTAAATTTTGACGTTCGCACAGCGATCTTCCGCCACGATATTCTGTGTTGTTTGATAAATATGCAGCAACCTCCATCTTCAAGTTATAAAGGGTGTATTAGTGACGTGTGGGCGAGACGCTTCAGGCAGGATGCCAGACAAAACACTGTTTAACTAGCATAATAATGACAGGAACTTAAATTGTCTATACAGTCGTAATAAGTTGGGACTGGAATTGTATTCATCAGCCGGCATAGCTCTGGTACTTTAGTGACTGGTGGCTTGGTGCATAAATTATTAATGTTAAAAGTAAGTGATAACTGTAGTGACTGCTCTACTGCCATGAAGTTTTACCCCCTTTCTTATGTCGGAAGTAAACAGCATGTTGATTGACTGTACCTTCAACAACCACTCTGTACGACACACAGGGATTATATCGGCATATCAAAGTACAGACACTTCGTTTTGTTAAATCTAAATTCTTGATGTCTGTTATAAAATTCCAATAACTAAATTTCTTTACCTTGTCAGATTAACCCTTTAAACGCCGAATTAAATCCCATATGCCATTTGCTGGCATTATTAGGGGCTCGCCATATTCTCCACGTTAGCAGGTTAAGGGTTAAACGACGTATAATGCTTTTTGGGCCTCTCCTTACTTTATTGTGCGACGCTGCAGGACTCTTTAGTGATGAATGTAGAAGACAAACATATGGTCATGTGTACGTGTGTTTGTGTGCGTGCATAGTTTGTTTGTGTGTGTGTGTGTGTGTGTTTGTGTGTGTGTGTGTGTGCGGGTGACTAGCATATTATCTTCATTTCTAACTTTCTACGTAACGGTGTCTACAGTATTTCGTTACACAAATGGAATGAAACTACATAATACAGTAGACACAAGTCTGGGCCGTGTGAGGTTAGAGATGCAACATAAATTCATATGAAATCTTACTTGGAAGAGCATAAAGAAAAAAGTGAAAGTGGCTTTGAATATCTAGAGGTAAGACAAATGTTAGTTCTTCCGTATGCTTAATTGAGCACAGGGGATAGCTACATACCTCTAGGTCTAAATGAGTGATAACCTTCATGTTTCGGCTGCTTTGACCTCCGACCAAACTCCACGACCAATTTTATGTTGAGGGACAAGGACCGTGTTTGATTAGTAAGTTTCCGCCCATGACGGAGCATCGTCAATAACTGAGCTACGCCGGATCTTGAACGCGTTAATAATATAAATATTTTAAATATATATTTAAGCAAAACTGATAGTTGTTGAGTGGATTAACGTGACTGAGGGCGGAGACTGGTTGTGAATTTTGAACTGAAAATTTTGGATTTCATACATAATGCGCCATTTCATATCTGCTTGAATGACCGTAAGTTTCTTGAGACCGACTTGTTTCTGTGGTGTCGGTCTGACGCCTTGCCTTATCTGAAACCTTTTTCTGCACAAACCTTTACGTATGGTAACAACACAGGGTGCTACTTTTACCTACTCGCCGAGAACTCCAGTTGCAGCTACAGATTCAGGCTTGCTACATGACAAAACTGCCATGCTCCGGGACACGCCAAAAGGGACACCCTGTTTTATTGTGTTATTACGAATGAAGATAAACAGAGTTAAAAAATTCTTTTAATATCAGAGAATTGATACAGTTTCTGTCATGCTTCTAAATTATTCATGATGCAACCATGCATTGATTGTGAGATATTGCCGTTCTTAAGAATACAAAACCAACTAGACGCCACTGATTATTTTATTGTACTTCTTATAGGCTCAACATGTTTCGGGCACAACTATTCCCATCATCAGGGGCTCGCGACTATGATGTTGATTATCACATTGGTCGTTTCGTTCTTGGTTTGCTGTATGTTGGAGGTTACGTGTGGTTAGGCTGGAGTAGTGTCCAGGATGCATGCTAAAGCACAGTCGTGCTTTACCTGCAGCCCGGACACTACTCCAGACTAACCACACCTAACCTCCAACCTACAGCAAACCAAGAATGAAACGACCAATGTGATAATCAACATCATAGTCGCGAGCCCCTGATGATGGGAATAGTAGTGCCCGAAACATGTTGAGCCTATAAGAAGTACAATAAAATAATAATTGGCGTCTAGTTGGTTTTGTATTCTTCAGTTATCACAATGATGCACGGTCTAATAAACATCAAATAAAACTGTTCTGTTTGGAAACCATTAATAACAGCAGTTATATTTGTCAGTGTTTGTTCAGGTAGGTTTTAAAGCGGGTGCGATTTTAATACTTTTATGATGTTTGAAGTGAGATGTCTGGAAACTACACTGGGCGTGCTACCTGTCAAAAATGATGGTTTCTGGAATAGAGATGTGTATTTATACGTGAAGGCGATATATTGGCATCTGTGATGAGATCAGAACGGGCGTGCACGTGAACTGTGACGTCATTAAAATGGTGGAGGCGTTGTTTGTAGGTCAAGTGAATGGCAGTACCCGCAATGTGGAGAACAATTTTTTACGAGCACTTCACACTATTCTGTTTTGTTGAAAATGCGTCTGTATCTTGGTAAATATGTTAATCTTATTTTTGGTGAAGAGAATTTGGTGTGTACCTCACTCAAATACAGCGACAACCCCAAATACCTAATTTTAAGGAAATGAAGCCTGAAAATTTTCAGGTATTGCTAATAATCACGAAATTTCATTGATCAGAGAGGAAAGGGGTTGAAAAATATTGAGGTTTATTTAAGACTTAATTTTTCTGGGAAATAAAACGGGATCGAAATTTCTGAAGGAACACAATGATTTTATGTTCAAGGGCAAACAGTTTTTGTAGGGCTGTTTCCCCTTGAAAAAGAGGGCAACACTTTCTTTCGCAACATCAGACACCACTCGCACACATCGAAAAAAAAAGTTAATTCTCAGCAATATTGCTGTCAGAATTTCAAGTATAAACAACAGTTTTGTTTGTCCCTTGCATTACGTAATGTAAGCGTATGTCGTCCAGTTTTCTGTTCTTGCCAAGGTATTCTTTACTATTGTTGTTTTACGTCGTATCGTATTGTCCGATTTTTATGAGCTACATGTCTGTATTGTGCTCTCAAGAATGGGTGTTGTTGTAGGGTGCCTGTTGCACTGAGATGACCGGGTTTTAAGTGTCCATAAACCTGACTGCAAAACAGATGCAATCCCAGTGGAACTTTATTTGCTTTACTACTTCTTATTATAAAACCAACTAGATGCACTAATTTCTCAAATTTATTTTGCAATAAAACTCTACAGGTTTCGGACAGTTTCTCTGTCCATCATCAGGAGTTTTTCACAGGTTTGCTGACGGCTTGCTCGCAAACTGTCAGAAAACCTGTATGACATATACCATTGCTGTGTGCACAGTGGAAAACTCCTGATGACGGACAGAGGAACTGTCCGAAACATGTAGAGTTTTATTCCAAAAATAAATTTGATAAATTAGTGCATCTAGTTGGTTTTATTATAAGAACAAGTTTCACAATATAAATATATATACATAAAATATAATCTAACACAACCTTCAATTTTCAACTTGAAAGTTGAAGTTTGTCTTAGACTATATTTTGTATCTTACATTTACATATTTGTATTACTCAGGCAGCTTGTAACCAATACGTTGCCAAGTTCATCTAGTTGGTTTTATTGTAAGAATTCATCACGACGCCCTGTCATCTGTACTTCAGATTACTTTACTACTTTTAGTATTAATCGAATAATAAAACTAACTAGGTACACATTTATTTATCTAAGAGATATGTGTTATTTAACGGTTGTTACATTTTTCAGTATTCCCAACCATGTCACAAACTGCTAAAGACCTGCGTCATTACGACAGATTTTTAGTACGATTTTCGCATGGGAGTGGTATCCATTGCCGAAATATGTAGCGAGTGGGAATCTTTGGCATGAATAAGACTCCTGTGTCTCAAATGTTTATTAATACGGTTTGAGGCACACAACATGACTCCCATACACAGAAACATGCACTGCGGTTCCTTGCTTGTGTGCAAATGACAGTTCTGGTCTGTGGCTCCGTGAATTTGACTCTTGCCACTTCATAAGTCTGTTACTCAAAATCCATTCCGTCATTCGTTTCTAGGTTTTCTGCTTCGCCTTTCTGTATTGATCAAATCTTGTGTTCTCTCGCTCTCTCTTCTCATTCGTCTCGATGTGAACTTTGCAGCTAAATCTGCCATAAAAGCAATCTGGGCGTTGTCATAGCAACTGTCCATGACGCAACTTCTATGTACCTTCTGGCCGCAGCCCTTGTTACTACCTGATTTATAAGAATGTCTTTTTTCTGCCAGTTAAGTTCCTTATTTATATATAGATCTATAAATGTTTGCCTATGTATATATTGGTGTTATGTAACAGTTTGACCCCGGAGACGGTTTGTGACTGTGAATGTATTGACGTAACAATCGCGGACGGCCGAAAGGGATTGGTCCTCCACATTACGTGTTGAACAAAGTTCTAACAACTCTTCACCTAATATAAACATGTTGCGGAATGTTACACTGGGCCACGGATTTTGGGCAGATTTATCGGAATAAGTGCTTAAGTAATACTAAATTTGTAAGGAAAGTTATTGGCGGTCTTGGACCGGATTTTTATGGCTAGCGAAAGGTGTCGGGCTGGCAGTGAATCTGCGAGTTGCGTAAAATGTGAGAAAGGTTCGGACTAACGGGGAGAAACATTAGTTGTTAAATTGTTGTTGTAGTGCCTGGATAAATTCGTGTCAAAGATTAGGTTTGAGAAAGAAATTATTTTTGATATTTTAAATATCAAAATGTCTTGCTCACATTTGTTTAACAACATGACATGTCACTTAAAGTAAAAAGGTAAAGTAATCCCGTTACAGGCCCGTTGTGGCCCAGAGGGTGGGTAGAGGTATAGCTCTACTCATCCATGACCGCAACACTAGAAGGGGGTGAGTGGCCAACAGCACGCCCTGGCCGCACTTTACCCCCGGGAAAGACCCGGTACCCATTTTACAGGAGGCTGGGTGGGCGCCAGGGTCGGTCTGGACGGACGGAAAATCTCGTTCCCACCGGGATTCGATCCCTGAGCGTCCGGCCCATATCTCAGTCGCTATACCAACTGAGCTACCGGGCCCAGTGTTACTTAATGTCAATGTAACAATTTGAGGAACGCTTGACAGATCGCAAGTTTGTTCAAGCTCTAAATTCCAAACAAAGTTGAAGTTTCTTAGTTTTATGTAAGCCTTGGGAGTTAATTAGTGATCTTGTAGAAAACTTAACACATACGGGCGTTTATGTGTAACAAGTTGCATGTTTTGCCCCTATTCCTTCTAACCGTTTTCCGATTGGCTGCTACGGAATTTATCAGCAGTATTGCCACGTTTTACGAACCTTACTCTCAACTTTCCCTTCATACCCAGCTACTTTTACGTCTAACCTTTTGCGAATGTTTGCTTTCACTTCCTAATTCTCTATAATGTGGCGCTTTATAGTGCACAGAGACCAACGTACCTGTATCGTTGTATGTATTGGTTGCGTAGATATATTCGTATATTCGTACTTACAAATGTAAGTATATCTTTAACCCGAATGCTACAGATGGGACCGATAAGTTGTCCCGAAAGGTTTGAAAGGAATCATCACTATACGCCGCACAATATGCCAGAACAGCCCGGTGACCCTGTATGTGTCTTATCTCTTATCCCATTTACCATAGAGTTCGTTATTGCAGATGCAAATCTTTCGTTTAAAGAGGATCCAGCTGCTGATAACCAGTCTGCTTTGTCGTAAATTGACCTCTTCCTTTTCCACTGGATGTACAGAATAACACAGACAAGTAACCTGTTTTAACAGAACTCTGTGGTAGTTAAATATTTAACTCCATGGAGCGGAGTTCTTAGTGTGAATAGTATAGTAGATTATAGTATATTCAGTCAAAAATAAATTACGCGCCTTGCATAGAACCCCAATTAACGTAATCCAATAATACAAACAGCCAACTAGATGCAACAATAATAATTATATTAATAATTTGAAACACCTCAACATGTTTCGGGCGATGATGCTGGTGACCAGGATGACCTCATCCTGGTCACCAGCAGACCGCATCGTCGGTGCTTTATACCACAAGCTGTAAACACAGTCTAGTACTCCTGAGGATGGGCGAAATCATCGCCCGAAACACGTTGAGCAGATTGAAATTATTAATAAAATTATCTATTTGGCTGTTTATATTATTGTATCAATGATGCACTGTCACACAAATATCAAACCCAATTAACATGTATGGTCATAACAGCCCCAAGCTAAATTCTCTCCCCTGTTGGACAGTTACGGCCCACACCCACACATCCTGTTCACTAGATGTCCGTATTCGGTTCTTCAGAATTTCTCTTATATATTCTGCAATGAAATTTTGCATACATTTTTCATTTAGTTTATGTATAGTAATTATCCACCAATATCATATTTCGTGATTCAATCTTTCCATTGTTACTTTTGGTCAATAATCCATCTGCGGAGCTTTTGAAGATCCTTTTTTTTTGGGGGGGGGGGGTGGTTATTACGTTCTGGTTCACGCTAGCATATGTCTCTATAATGCAACTATATTGACGAGAATTAATTTTGCGAGATAACTATTTACTGCATGATTTATAGTAAACGGTTTAGGCATCAAATCCCGATGGGGACCGGCTCTGCGGCCTACCCATCCTCCTGTACAGTGGATACAGGTTTTCTTTCCCTGGAGTAAATAGGCCGGAGCCTGGAGTTGACGGCCCACCCCTATCTAGGGCCGAGGTTAAAGAAAGAGTGGAGCTATACTTCTGTTCGCCTTTGGAGCGTTCGCGACCTGTTCTGGGGTGAACAGTACATCATTCTTACCAGATTCACTCGAAATTCGACCAGTAGTTTCGAGACCAAAAATGCTCCACAAAAGTACGACATATCATTGTGTATGTTCATTTTATTAGACTTCGCGCAGAGTACATGCCGTTGTTGAAAGTCGGCTTAAGTAATTAAGTGTCAGTGTGCCGTTCTTCCGTCTTGCTCTTTGTACCGAAAAATAGTAAAAGTGATGAATGAAAAATGTAAATAATTATGTTGTTCTTTTAGGAAGTTACTAATGTTCCTGTTGTATTGCAAGTTGATCCTCTTGATGCAGAGCAGAGTTTAGAGACGCTGCTAGGACGCAAGGAGACCAACTTCAGGAAACCACACCAACATTGTTGCTAGGAGAGGGGTAGATACATATTACTGTTTATAAATTTTCACGGTGAATTTTTCTGCACAATATGTCTAATAAGCAGTAAATACTTTCAACCTAGCTTATAGCTACATCACCCCGAAGCTGTCCCCTTGTCGGCTGTTTCGCTTCTAAACCGAAGGCGCGTCTCACCTGCTGTAAACCACTTGCCTTCGTCTCTGCTCTGATATAATTTTGCTCATGAAAACTGTAAACTAATTTTCACTGACTAGAAATAAACTAATTTTACGCGTGGAGTGTTTGATGAGAGGTATGAAAAGAAGACATTCTACACTGTCGGAGGGCAAACTTTCGCGTAATCGGCAAAGTTCGTGTTCTTGAGCCCTCCTTTCGCTACGTTAGCAATAGTGATCAAAAATATTGCAGAGATGCTTTAAAGTTCTCCAGTAGACCTCCAAGACGATGAGTTATTGGGTTTTAGTTTTCAGGTTCTCTTCGTTTGTTTCTGTGTTTGGCGTCGATATGCTTCGCTGAAATAAGAATAATTACCCTCGCATTTTTCAATGGTTTTATTTGTTAATATGCTGGATATTATGCGATGACATTATTAAGACTTACTGTACACAGTCACTTACTTGAAATTGGAGCACGCTTCTGAATTTAGCGAATGTAAATTCAGTTTGGATCTGTAAAACCAAAAGCATTCTGCTTATTTTCTCAACTTTATCCAGTTCGTCCATAGAAACCTTCTTTCGTGGCGAATGTTAACACTACAGAATCCGAATATGGAACGCGCTTGGTTTGTTAGTGAAGTCACAACCAAGTACCAAGTGAAAGTTAAGTCGGCCGATTGGCGTATGTGCACAGTAACACATCACTTGTTGTTTTGTCTTTAGTTCTCACGGTTATTTTTTATTTCCTACAGTTCTGTGGTGTGCTTCTATTTGAACTTGGAGTGACCTAAACAATTACTGTCCAATTGAAAATTTGCAATTTTTACTTACGTATTTATTTATTTATTTATTTACTCTTTAGAGCAGAGCCCTTCTTGAGAAGCTAACCGGTTCTCATCTAGTCAAGACATTCCCCGCATTTTATGGGGCGTGAGTTTATTACCGCATGTACAAGTGCCTGCCACCTGTCCCTAACCCGAGCCTGTTGCAATTTAAGGATTTACAAATAATGCGTTAGCGCAATATTGGAGAAAGTCTTTTAATATTTGGATTACTTTTCTAAACATCGCAACGTAGATCAAAACAACGCACAACTGAACTTTTTCCAGTAAGCGTTAACTAAATTATCTTCCAGTCTGGCCGATGAAGAACCCGCCAGCTCCCGGAGAAAATGACGTTAATTTGAGGTGGGACAAATACCTTCGAAAGTTAAGTGATTAAAATATATCCTTGCGGAAGTAAAGAGTGTTTATTCGTGTCTGCCTGCTTCGGTACATTTTTAGTACTCGTTTAAGTAAACTTGTGTTACAAAAATATTTTTTTTCATCAGTAATACTTTCTCTTTCGGAACAAATAAAAAGCCCTTAATTATGCTTTATTTCTGTCTGTCATTTTTGGCGGTCAAACATAGGCCTACTCGTTCTTTCATAAGAGTATGTAGTCAAGGTAAATAAGGAGCCTCTTCTAAATATGCGGTATAGTGAACTGACTGTATTGTTACTGCAGTGTGTTTACGCAGCCCATTCCAAAGAAGTTATTCACTAAGAGAACTCAAAAGATGTCACTGGAATTATTTTGCAGACTAAAGGGATGTAAACTTTATATAGTGGCTTAGAGTCGGGTTTCCTATAAGTTATTCTTTTCTCGTAAACGAGATGCGTATATAACGTAAGACAGTAATAACTGCGAGACACCACGAAGAGAAATGAAAAATACTGTCTGACTTAATTAGCTTTTTTCGGCTCCAGTGTGCTATACAATAATTAAACGTCCTTCACTTTTTTTAACTCTGCTGTGTAACAGCCCCAGTTCGATTAATGGTGGAAGCATTTGCATTTACCTTTAAATACACAACATGATGGTTAATTTTAGGAAATGGTTGCTATGAACAAAGGTACCGCGATAGAGATGTTTGTGGACACTAAAAGGATCCATCTTACTTGTGTTGTAACAACAAGATGGTGGCTCTAATTTGTACCCCGAGCGTATGCGGAATGCCGCAGCAGGAAGAGACAGAGACAGACAGAGAGAGAGAAGGCGAAGGTTATTATTATATAATGTTAGAACCACTGCATTAAGAGCCCTGATGATCATGAGCTAGATGCTTGTTGCGGAAGCGGAACACAGGCAGAGCTCCAAGCGGCACAGTCTGTTACTATCGCAGGGCAACCAAGCTTATTAGCAATCCGACCTCCAGAAAAGTCCCTTAAACCTTGTAATTTCTATTGTTTTCCCCAAATGAGACACAGCTGAATGAATGAACTTATTGTATTGCTTCCCGAATATTCGAAGACACAATACCTACGTCAATTATAAATTTTGCAATCCTACAAGTAACTTCGTCAGAGGCTTTGAAACAATTTGACTCCATTATAATTAGGAGATAATATTGTTCCTGTGATGGAATTTGTAGTGCACGACGTCTTAATCCACCCCTTATTGCTTTCGTGCATTTTACTTATCATTAAGATTGTTTATAAGAATGATTGGAATAAAGAAGTAATTGCCAAGGGACAGCGTTTGTTGATTCATTGAATCTGATAGAGGTACTGCTTTATGTACGGGTATTTTATGTGTATCTTTGCGACACGACGTGAGATATGGTGAGCCTACTCATTAATGCGCTACTCTAAATTAATATTTATTTTTTAAATTACTCTTGCTTCGTTGACACATTCATCAGAATATTATTATAAACAATACAAGCAACGCACGTATAACGTAACAGTGAGGCGCGTTCGTGCAACCATTGTTGCTCTGGAAAAGCAATGATTATTACACGACCTAAGAGTGTGTATTTGTAGCCTCCAGATATCCAGCATGCAATGCGCATGCGCCATGTTGTCTTCTGTGCCCTGCCCCGCTCTGCAATATTTTCCACATCTCATAAACTGCAAGATTTAAAAAAAAAGGTTACTGAACATAAAATGTGTGTTTTGAATTTCTCTACAACATTGTTTTGAAATATTTCTCATTCTAAAAAGAAATCAACGAGATATGATAAAAAATGTGTATTGGTCTTCGTGTTAAGTACCTGTTATTCTTGCTAGATTTTAATGAAACTTTAATTTTTTCGACAAATTTTCGAAAAATCCTTAAATGCCAAATTTCATGAAAATCCTTGGAATGGGAACCACATTGTTCCTTACGGATGAAAGGAAAGACACGCATGACGAATTTGACAGAGGCCATCCCGTTGTGTGGTAACACATTTGTATAACGTATTAAATTCCGTCAATACACAACTATATATATCAGTACAGTGATATTATATATACACTCAGTTCACATTATGGCGACATGTTTCGACCGTAAACGGTCATTTTCAGATCAATAGAGAACGTTTTAAGGTACAATAAAGTGAGCTCTCAATGGGATCCCATTTCGTTTACAGTAAGATTTAAAATAACGTATTATGAAATTCTTATTTATAACTAAAACATTAAAATAGAAGGCAATCAAGTAGAATATTAATCTACATGTCGCCATAATGTGACCTGAGTATATATATATATATATATATATATATATATAATATCACTGTACTGATATACATATGTATATATATAGTTGTGTATTGACGGAATGTAATATATTATAGAGACATTATGAAGATCATTGTAACTTTTCGTAATTTTGCGAAAGAGCCTACGAACGTTCGGTTATCATCCGTATATTTCCTTCAGACCTCAGTAAGCACCTGGCCGATGCACCGTCGTTAAGTAGCCGGCAATTTACTGAATCTCTTAATTTCAAGTAAATCATAAGAATGATACATTTTGTAGGCTGAAAGGGACATTTACCTTTAAATTATCTACTAGGAAAAATGATCTTTTGAATATGAATGAGAAGTGCGGTTTTTTCTTAACTTTATCCGTCGCCTTTCGCCTTCATTTTTTCATCCGTTTTGTACCTTTTTCTTCTTTTCTATTTTCTGTAAAAACAGAGTTAAATTTGTTTGCTTTTCCGTAAGATGGCACAGTTTCGTGCCCAGAGTTTTCACCAGTTTCCGTGGGAGTAACTGGAAAAGAACGTAGATTAGATATCACAACTCGTCTCTCAGTTATCTGTATATTCTGTTTTTTCCGTCTTCTGAAGTTTATTGTAGGTAAGTAATAATAATAATAATATTTATTTACTGCAATTGGGTTGTCACCCGGTGGCAGTGGTTATTTTACATGTAAACAAACATGAAATTGGTTACTACTAAATTTAAGTCTAGAGGGCTACATGAGAAGCATGTAGTGGCAACTTGGAAT